>Ga0114999_10003845_pt1 | contig 18543 bp, 11 predicted proteins | sample ArcticOcean_MG_C_3_FD_89820 | JGI IMG/M metagenome (GOLD analysis project Ga0114999, IMG submission 89820) | Marine microbial communities from western Arctic Ocean - ArcticOcean_MG_CB8_126 | ecosystem: Environmental > Aquatic > Marine > Oceanic | place: Arctic Ocean: Canada Basin | collected...
AGATGGATTAGTTAGACGCGCTTTGGCAGTCAGTACATTTGATTGATCTGCTTGATAGAATGTCTTAATCAGATATTGTAGCCCTGATACGTCTTGATTGTGGAGATCTGCAATTTTTATTTCATGCTCAATTGTTTTATCGAGCAATATATCACCATCTAGAGCATATTTAACTATCTTACTACCAGTCATTGCTTGATGTTGTAGTAAATCTATGGCCTCTAGGTGTAATGGGTTTGGAATTTTACCGAGGAGTGTATCAATTGCATATTCTTTCCATTTATTATCATCAGATCTGCTTGATTCATACTCTGATAATGTGATCCATTTCTTTTTATGGTTGCTATATACGACCGATTCAGGTTCTAATACTTTATTATGTATGAAGTATATACTATCTTCATTCGTATCAAATGTAAAGTCCATGTATATGGTATTTTTTGCATCGGCTGAGGTAATATAGATCCATCCACCGCCTTCCTCTTCCGGATCATCGGAATGATACCATCCGGAGTGCTTTCCTTTATCATCCAATCCAGCATATAGCCAGTTATCTGATGATATCTTATGATCTGTTATGTATATCCAGCCCCCGGACTCGATTCCGGTCGGAACTGCGCGATCGGATGGTGAGGTCGTTAATACTGAACCTAATATATCGTGATACGACCAACCCAGTGGGAGGTTCGTTAGATCCTCGTATGGAGTTTCTAGTGAAATGAGAGTATCTGTAACTCGTGTGGTTAGGTCTAACTTCTTTGCGAAATGGTTAAGTTTATACTTGTATAATATCCATATTTTATTATATCTATCGAATTTGAAGTCTATAATTTCATCTCCTGGAAAGTACATAGTATAAGGGGTACCAATACCATTAGTCAGAAGAACTTCTCCTGTATATTTGTCGGAAATTTTGTTATATTTATATATCGCTTTGGCTGTATGGTCTAGAAACCATATATCCCCATTCCCATCTACTCGAGTAAGAAGGTCATTGAAGATATACACATCATCTGATGTTGATATTAAGCTACCGGGTGAAAAAGAGTCCTTAGCCCCTATATATGTTCCTGGGATCCCATGATCCACCTTAAGGTTATCAGTTGTTATATCGGTATATGAAGAATTTTCAGGATCAGTAAACAGATATATATGTTCTGGGGTACTCTGTATATCGATATCTGCTAGATCGTGCTTCCATTCTTCTATTAGTACGTTCTTTATGATAATATGAGGTGACAATACACTATATCTCTGGAGAACTAGTCTCTTCTTATTATCTGGTAATACTTCTTCGACTAGTACAGCTAATGATTGATAGTATTCAGTTTCTGCAATCTTAAATGCAGTCGTTTCGATATCAATCTCATTCACTAGGTGGAAGTCATTGTTAAATACTTGAATTTTTGATCCGTTTCGGAGAAGTTGGAGCGGAGATATCATTCTCTTATTCATCAACGCAATACCTTTATCCATATAATTGCCTATCACCATACTACCGAACCCAGATTTCCAGTCACTACTAGAAAGTGATACTGATATAGTTGTGCTTATCTTCCGGTCCCTGTTTTTTGGTATATATAACACACTGTAATCTTTAACTGCTTCGTTAAAGTGGAGTGTGTCGGTGATCTCTAGTGGGATGTTTGCGCTTGGGTTATCAATGTTTGATATCTTCCGCGGAATAACTTGTATACTATGATCTAATATTCTAGATTTGATATTCTTTACATCGACTTCACCTAAACGATAATATGCATACAGCACACCGGGTTCGAAACATAAATCACTGATCTTATCATATACGGCATTATTAGAGTATATATTCTTTACCTTATCTGTAAATTGTGTAGTATATGAAATTGCTGGATCAATCGGCTCTGTACGGAGAGCCATATCCTTTGATATTATGTCACTATTATAATATCGATCCATCCATATATAATTACCAGTATATGGGTCATTATAAAGCCATGCGCATAACCATTTCCCACTCTTCTCTTCAGATGCTTCGCCATGATGTGCATTATATTTATAACCGGCCCGCTTTTTGAATATCTTATCGGCTCTTAGAGGTGTATCACCGCCTATAGCCCCAGATGATATGAGACCACTATCATTGACGTTGAGCTGTTTAAATGGATGCATCTCTTGAGGTGTATGGAAGTATGTTACCTTCCCGGACTTGATCTCTATTTCGTTCAAATATGAATCATACCCTAAATGAATGTTATTACTGCCCTTGACCTGGTTACCTCCAGAGAAGATCTTAGAATAGTTTCGAATACTACCGGTACGTTTTCGATATACATTATTTGTCATGTTATTATCAACAACTGACAGTTGGTTTTTTAATGGAGTAATATTAACAGGTAATGAAACATTATCATTATTATAAAACTCGCTATTTAATAAAAAGTTATTATTTGTATCTATTATGCTCGACTCTGAGGAAATATTAACATGGTTTGTATCTATTTTGTTTTTATATACAATCCAATTATTGGTCGATCCTAATGTATCAATCGTTGTTGATGTTGTCTTCTTCCGATTTAAGTTGATAACAGCATTCGGTGTATTGACGATATTGATACTACCTATACCTGATGTTATTGAGCGCATGCGAAGTTTATCACCTGCAAGCTGTAACACTTGCTTCATATCCCCGGTGAGGAGAATGAGCGTATTGGTATCGCGGTCAATCATATATGTAAACTCATATGGTTTGACTTGTGGATCTTTCGATTGATGAGAGACTGGTTTAAATTCCGGTGTGTCTCCGGAGTAAGATAGTGCCCATGTTTCGTGAAGACGTTCATGAATAACTGTTACCCGGGGCTTGGCGGAGGGACCTAATCCGGTAAAGAAGTGAAGCTCGAAATAGAAATTTGTAGCATCTAGTACACCGGTTGCGAATGAGTAATCGGCACGGGTTGCGAGCAGAAGTTCACCATTAGGACCAATCTTAATATATCGTGGCGCAGTATCACTTATCTGTAGTGTTGATGTAAATCTATCACTACCTGGTTCGAGTGGAGTTCCTACAGTTAGGATTTCGCTTAACTTCTTCTGAGAAGTTAGACCTAGTGTACTATAATTATTGGCTTTATGATCTTCTAGATTTTCTAGATTTTGATCTAGGTATAATCCTAGTCCATCATGTCCTTTGATGAAGTACTGATCCATAGAGACGTAATTGTCATACGTGTAATCGAGTTTCAAAGGAAACCAATTTGCCGTAAACCCATCACCGCTTAGTTGATAAATACTCATATTATATCATTTCATGAGCCGGTTGACCAATCAAAAGACACTATGCCTGAATTCGCGGCTAGGATCTTTTTAACAGCCTTTTCTAATCGAGAGACTCTTGTGTTATCTATAGATAGACCTTCAGCAGTAGGTACCGCAGGGAGAGCTAGGGCGGTTTCAACGTCTAGGAGGCGATCTGAGATGTCCGCTACCGAACTTTCCAGGGTTCCTATAATAGTTAGTACATCTGATTGATTTATGCCTATTAAACCTTCACTAGTAGTCACACGCGTGGTTAGCTTCACTAAGTTTTTGTTAGTGACTCCTAAGTCGTTCTTTATTGTAGTAATGTTTTTACCTAGAGTGGTGATATTAGTACTATCGGTTGTATCAGCTGTATTAATGCCTATAGTATCTTGAAGAACCGATATATCGTCTCTAATCGTACTTATTGACCGTGAATTGGTCTCAGTTAATATATTAACCGATACAATCTCGTTATAAAATGTAATGTTTTCTCTATTGAGCTTTACATCTGATATCTGTATCTTCGACGATACCCCGTCAGACTGTAATATGAGATAATCTGTACTATCAATACTGACCGCACTAGGAAGTTCTGATATACCGATCCGATTGATGGCGCGCTTTGACGTAGTCATAGAAGTACTTATATCCTGATCATGAACTCTCCAATGTAACTTGTGGTAAATACTTTAGTTCGAGATCAGTGATATATTGTACATATCAATATCCTTACGAACTTCTAGTGATGTTTCACGTGGAGTGATTGCAATATGTTCCCGGACTGGTGTGTTTAGCTTAAGAATTACGTTAGTAATATACTCAGGGTCTGTTGAGATGAACGTAATTAACATATTTTCATTTCCGTACTTATCTCTATATGCTGAAGTGCTGCGTATATTTAGGGATGAGAAGTGAGATGTAATGTCATATGCCCTAATGTAAACATCTATATTGTATTTCCTTTCTGTACCTTCGATTGTATAGGCAGTGACTATACACGTGTGTTTCACCGCAGTGATTGGGTCAGCTCCTTCGATGGGAGACGGTATCTTTACTGTATTATACATCGGCGAGGCAGAGGTATATTTATGCTTAAGTAAATACGATCGCGGATCTTGAAGATCTGAACCAATCGCGGTTCCGAAATTTGAATAATTTATAACCGGTGATCGGTTTATATTATCCGTAACACCATCACCGTAATCAACAGTTAATCTGATCACAGTCTCATTGGGAAGTATATCTTGTGTATTTATTGAAAGGTTATTGACACCAGAACGAGTAAATGTGGCTAAATAGTCACCGCCATTATCATCTATATTGATCATATGATAATCAATTGTAGGATATATCTCCTCAGATTCGGTGTTTATCATTGCGACCGGTGACGTATACATATCGAGGTTGATGCTATCAGACAATAGGTGGTTAGTTGAAAACTGACATACAGTGAAGGTGTTACCGATGGAATGTGAGCTAAGAAATGTAATATAGTATATCGATGATTTCTGATTCCGGGTGATGATCGGTTTCTTAATGTCTGATGCGAATTGAGCAGCGCCGGCGTCATTAACGATCTCAGGCGACGTAGATTGTATATTGAACGTATCAATATCGATAACGTTAATTTGTATCTTCAATCTAGAGGAAGCTTCAGAGGTAGGCTGGATTGTGCAGGTGGTCAATATATTAGAATTCTCATCATGGAAATAATCTGATAATACTGTATTCCCGGAGGCGGTTATAATTATAGGACTAGTGAATGATTCAATAACACCGGTCGTGTAATTATATGTAACTTTATCAAATATATATCGCGTCGAAGTTCTGAAGATGATAACACTACCTATAACATCAAATTCAATTAGATTTTGCAAGATGTCGGTCTTGATGTCATCATCATATCGACCGAATACTCTAGGAGCGATTAGGTCGAATGGACCAGTACCAGCGCTGTTACTATCTCTTATATATAATACCCCTGATTGCTGTTGCTGTGTATTAAGAGATTTAGTAACTGTGTCGCTCTCTACTGAATATATAGTACTATTATATTCATACGAGTCTTGATAAAATGCCTCGCTAGATTCGACCTTATATACAGTTTCGGTAATAGGGGCATCGACACACAGCTGATTAAATCTACCACCATTCCATGTATTAGTTATATACGGTCTTTTGGTGAACCCGATACCAGAATTACTAGAATATTGCTTGTAGTCTGTGTATGTGATGAGTTTGGATGAACCAGGTGGCTTATATCCGAATATATAACCATCTATCGTACTACAATATACCCTATTACCCTTAAGTGATGGTATATTAGAAGGTGAATCACCAGGGAGATCTAATAGTGTGCATGCTTCTCTCTTGAACCATGAACCATTCCGGACGATCTCATATGTAAAGTTTTCAAATAGTGAATTACTATGTTCGTTCACACTCTGCGTATAGTCTGGGGAGAGATTATTATCTAGATAAAATGTTGATCCGTCTAAGATAGTACACCGGGCACTAGCTTCCGGTAGAGCAAAGTCTTCTGTGGTAAGAATAGAGAATGGCCGGATTTTTTTAATTAATGCATATTCGTTTCCGTACGAGTCAGTCAACCAGTTATAAGCATGTCCTTTGTTTGATATAAGAGCTTCTTGTCTTTCATCTATTTTATATATATTAGGTATATCTAAGGAGAAGACATCAGAATTGGACCATAATTGATCTAACCCACCGGTCCAGAAATTGAAGTTATCGTCTTTTCGGGATATACCTTCTCGGGAGTATATATTAGTCTGGAGTGAAGATTGATAATTATAAAATCTAGGGATGTGGGAGATATTTTTACTTATTTCTCCGACCGTACCGGTCTCTAAGTAGTTTTCTTTTGCATATGATACATTCTCATAATAGTCAACTGGTATAGGGGATGAGTTACTACCGGATTCTAGAGAGGGGTGAATATATAGTGTATCTGGCTGTATATATTGATCTAGTATTAACGGTTTTGGACTTACACTATAATAGTTTAGAACACCTAGACTGCTAGGCTTGAAGAAACCACCCAGTTGCTGTTCTGTTCTCGTATCTGTGTTCTGATTAATATTAATATTAACCCCATTATCATGATAAAGATTTTGTAAATTCTTAGATGAGTCAAATAATGTACCTGTTATATACTGCTTATCGCTTCCGGAGCTCAGATATACCATCTTTGACCCAGAACCAGACATTACTAGTTTCTTAATATTAGATAAATTTAGTTCGTTATGATCGTAATCAGTGAAGTCTCCTATAGGGAGCAGACTAGTATCTTCGAGAGGTACATCGAATTGTAGTTCAAGCTCCGCGGTATTATTTGAAACAATATCAACTGTACCTGATTCGTTGGTAAGAGTTACATCATAACTGTTAAGTAAGTTTTGAACCGATGCGTTATAGTCAATGAATATATATGGATCGTATGTACTATTAGTATTGTCACGGCGATAATCTGATATATCATATAATTCTTCTATATCAATTTTAAGATCTCGGATAATAGAATCTCTCTGGGTTGTAGATATACCTAGTCGGCGCGCTGTATCGTCGTCTGATACTAAGGTTGCGATTTGGTTGTATAAGTGTCTCTCAACACCCTCATTACTACCCTTTATACTATTCTTTATAGTCTCGAACTTGATTTGATCGCGCCGGTCGGAGTAATATATTGATATCTCTCTGACCTTCTCAACAAAGAAGGTTAGTGCTGATTCAACCTCTAGTGGATCACTATAATCTAGATTGTTGATATATCTCCTCTCATCTGCGGTGAGATCTAAGTCAACCTGCTTGAGGAAATTAGAATATATCTCAATACTACTCCTGGCCTTTGACTGAATAATACTATTCTTGATTTCTCTCCATTTTGAGAGATATATATCATATATAGATCTTAAGTTCACATCATCTGCGGCACTGGTAGGTATACCACCAGATCGTTGCCATTGTATATACGTAAATGGCTCGTCCTTATCTTCAGCAATTATCAGTTGTAGTGAGTCTTGATTGACAATACTCTTAGTAAGCTTGATATTTCTATATTGTGAATCACTCATTTTATAAAAAGCTCGAACCCGGTTCGTAGACGCTGGTCTATAATATTGTCCATGATACCACCAGGTCCATTAAACTGAACAACATCTGTTATTTGCTCCTCTGTTACAGTTGTTAGTGGATTATCCCAATCGATCACACCCTCCACCTGCACAAAATCTGTAGCAGTGGAATCAGGTACACTCTCATTAGGTACATAATCATAAAAGTCATAATATAGATCAACTGTGGAGTCCGATGGGAATGACAATCCCCATCCCCATTCAGTCGAGTATCCGCTCAGTGGGTATTGAGTTATTCCAGAGTGATCAGGAGACCAGTGCGATGAAGCCTCATCTCCACGGATTGCCATTGGTTCGATTAAGGCTATATAGCTGTTATACAATTCTTTCGCAACTAGGCGTGTCCCTACATTAACCGTATAATCATTGAACGTTATCGACTCACCCATGTTTCGACCGTGATTAAAATCTGCTGCATAGCCGTTCTTAAGAAAAACATCGTCAGATTTGTCCCGAGACCCGGCTAAGCGAGTGTAATTGATGGAGAATAGATCGACTAACCTCTTAATGGCTCCTGGATACGTATAGTCGTAGCGCTTTATATCAAACCCCACCTGCTCACTTAGAGATATCAACGAGTCTATATTACATATATCAACATCACTATTATTGGAAGTGAAATTGGCTATTTTTTCATATATACGCTTACCAAGAGATTCCGGAAGGCTCGACCCGTCTCCTAATATTTGTTTGAAGAACCAATATATAAAATTTGTATTCCGGGATATCGTTTCCTGCAGTGTATATGACGCTGTCATTTCCGTTGCATCAAACCTCTCGTTAACCTTTAATATGTCCACCTCACTAGGGGCTCTTACATGAATATCTATCTCTTTAGATATTATACGACTAGATGAAGCTGGTATTAGATATTTAAGTATCCATTTAATACCAGTCCAGTCACCAGAGCCTTGGACTAGGTCATACCCGTCCTTGTTTATAACCTTGTGGCCATCCTGTGCGCTGCTTTGGCTGGCATTATATTCTGCGAGATCTCTTGTATATACCACTGAGTATGAATTTTCTGGATCGTATATATATAATTTCTTATCAACATTATTAACAGCCAATAATTTGTTATCAGAGTTAGATGATAATGCGTCGATTGCATTGCGTCTCCCGCCGGCGGCTGTGTATCCCGTACCATCGCGCCATTCAGACCCGGCATAGAAAGCTAGTTTACATTCCTGTGTTGCTGGGTTAATCTCAACAATCTCATTACTACCGGTTGAAACATATATCATACCGGTGAGGTCACAGGTTAATTGACTAGGCTTATCAAATTCCTTTTCGACACCATTCGGAGTCGTATATGTTGTAAGTGTATGCTTTATGTAAATATTACCCTCTGTACTTTCGCGGAAACAGATGATAGAGCCGCCATTGAGTTCTCCTTGCGGGGTATATGTGGAATTTGTAACCCATAGATTATCTGATGGGTCTATGAGCATGTCATCTAGGTATACACCATCATTACTATCAAAGATATAACTAGATAGTTCACATCCAGAGGAATTATACAATCTCATCGCTACATGTTCTGTGTTTGTATAGCTTACCCATATATTATCGTTTTTGTCTGTCTCTACTCTCGAGGGCATATATAATCGCTCCCCGCTAGCGGTAGTTGCGAGAAGATCCGAGAGCGTACCACCGGTGGTTGTCGGAATGGCGATTGCTGTTACTGAATGTGTGCCATCAACATTTGGATGAATCTTGACAGTTAATACACCATCTATTAAGGTGACCCAAATATCACCTGTACTGTCGCATGAAATACTTGATGGGCTCAAGCTCTTATTTGTGGAATCTCCGATAGCGACAAAGTCGCATGGAGAGGATGGTTCTGTTATGTCGAAGTTATATGACAAATCTAAGTCTTCGAGTTCGGCATCATACAAATTCAGTAGTAATGCATTACCGGTGAGGTTACTGAGCGGATGAGGTTTGGTAGCATCTAGAGAGCAGTTTGGGTTATATGATTCAATCACCCCGGATACGCATAGCAGCTCACTTATGTTGATCGGGTTTTCGTGATTTAACCGGGTAGCATGTCGGTCCATCTTTAATATTGCATCGCGCTTCGCATCGCCAATATATATATGTACGTTTTGAGGATCGACGCAAACTGGAAACGCTTCCTTAAGTTCAAGGTCATCGACCGTATGTGATGAGGTATCATATGTTATACTAATGGTCGCTATATTTGAATCTATAGTGTTATCTGCTAATGTTGACCAGCGTGATGCTCCTCCGCCAGCTATTAGCGGCTGTATTATATGTGCATAGTTCGCGAACATACTGGTTAATACATATGCTCTAGTATCCAGGGGGCAGTAGATGGGGTCCTGAATATATACATCCGCTCTAAGCTTTGCTTGGTTCGATGTAGGGGCCTTAGGTGTTATAATATAGCTACCAGAGCCGTTCAATGTCAGATCACTAGGGTAGGTCTTTTCTGTTACTACTAAGTTAGTATTATCATATGCACTCACTGGGTCAATAATTGTGAACTGAATGTCGAATGGAGTTAGAGGGGTAGTATCAGTACTAGATCGAAGATTGAATTTAGGATAATCTGATTTACTGATTATTTTATCACTGCTGATAGCTGATACATTTATATTATTAAGACTATTTGTATATTTTATCTTCTGCAATGTAAATGTAGGCATGCCATTTGTTGAAATCTGTATATCATTGCATGTCTCATATAATATTTTCACGGGTAGTACATCAACATCTTGCTCTAGTGTATGTATAGAGTTTATAGGGGCTGTATTCTCGTTAGACGCCGCGAAAAGGAAGACCGGTTCGATATCTCTAGAGAGATAATTCTTTGCTGAATCGTCTATATAATATAAACTAGAAGAACCAGAAGTGGCTACTACAAATGTTTCATCATTATCTATACTACTATTCTCAGTTAACTCAAAATATGTTGGGGTTTTATAACTGGCAGTAGTGTTACTGAGAGGTAGTTTTTCTAGAGTTACTGATATATTCTCACTACTGGTTGTGATACTATCGATAGGTATTGGGTCAGCTATATCTTCTGTGAATCTCCAAAGTTTTTGAAAGTGTGCATATTTATTATTATTATATGAATCCGGGGTACCAGGGATTGAGTTTGAAGCGCTTACGTATAGTGAAAGAGTACTATATGCTTCTGGTGTTTGCCAGCTGTTAACTCTATGCAATGTTAACGGGAGACCTTGAGAGTTTTTAGTATACTCAATCCCATACGCACTATAGTTTGCAGATATCCAATTAAATTTATCTGGGTAAGGGTTCTTTATGCGGAGCTTAAACGCATATGGATTCTTTCTAGGTTGACCGTTATGGTCGAATAATGTAACATTAATAGTATATTCACCCGGGGTATTGAATGTATGAGTCGGTGTTAACTTTTGTGAGGTATAACCATCTCCGAAATCCCATAAAATATTGTCTTTAGAAAATACATATGATATATTCTTCTGGGATTGATTTCGATATTGTGTGAAGGAAGCATCGATTGCACTTGTAGGATCAAATCTATACGCGATATTAGGTAAGCAGTATATGTCTAGATCGTTTGATGTAACGAACCCAGACGCTGTCGATGTACCTCTGTTAATATAACGACCTGTACGATTACCGGCTTGGATAATCTCTATATCAAAGTGAATGGCATATGGTGTGGATAGAGCCATGTTATGAATCTACGACAGTTATTCGCGAAGAAATTGTAGTTGGATCATGTAGGTATGGAAACTTATAATACGGTAAGATTGTATTTTGATTATATATGGATATGTCCTGTGTATATACCGGATTCCACACTAGTAAGCTGATACCTGTTGATTGAACTTCACCATTTACCGTAAATACACTCTCCACACCTTTTAGAGAAGCAATGTCGCTATATAATTGCATGAGATCAATAGATTGACCTAAGTTCATATTAGTATGCTTAAAGTATGTGATTATCTTATCAGCGACCTCCGCTTTAAGCTGCTCGCTAGATCGCGGAGTACCTTTAGATTTGACGATTTTTATGTAGCTCTTCTCAACGAGATCTACTGTAACTAAATCCCCTGGGGAAGATGTACATATATCAACGGCCATATATACAGGATCCACAAAAACTGGTTCTAGGCCTAGGCCCTTGTGCTTCGCAACACCATCGCGTATTAGCATCTTTTGAGATAGTCCTAAGAAGTTGGATTGCTTATTAACCGACGTTCTAGCCTCGAGTCTAGGAACAACATATATGTATACATTATTGAATGTGGTTGTGTTTGCGAATTGAACTTGATTTGAAAGGAGTCTAGACTCTAGAGAAGGTGCTTTGAGGTTGAGATCTTCAGCTAAATATTTCATATGATCGTCAACATAGCTCTTATTGTTTACAACTTTAGTATCGTTGACTATATTACCATAATTTGAGTCTATATATGTTTCGAAATCAGTGGTTGTTATAAGTCTGCTCTGATGAGAGAAATAAGCTGGTGCGTTTTGCTTTATATCGTCAACAGACTCATATGGTTGTGGATCAGTAGATGTTGTATCATTATCTAATAATATGTATGATATGTTATTAGGTACTAGATAGTTGGTTTTTTCATCTTTAATATCTTTCTTAATACTAACAAATTGATTTGTTGTGTATAATATGAACGATTTTTCTTTTAATTTGTTTTTACCGATGATCCCAGCACCACCATCACTCTTGAGGTAGTATATCTCAACTCGATCACCGGGATTGAGTTTCGATCCGTTGATATCATTACCGAATTTGATCTCATACCGGTAATTCTCATTCAACCTGAGCTCATATACCTCATCATCAATACCGTTAGTGAAGAGAGACTCAGTCTCTGTCCAATGTGAGTAAGCTCCAGTAGAAGCTCTATATACATATACATCTATACTATGATGATCAATTAGAACGTCATTGGTTAGAGCAAGAGTAATTATCTCGAAGGTATTACCATTAGCGCTATATGATGGATACTCGTTAAATTTTCCTTGATATAGTAAGTATTTGCTCGTATCTATTGAAACATCAGTGGCGGCTGGTCCATACTTATTAAAAGGAATATCTTCACGGAGTGAATATGATATACCATCAACATCTACAAACGAATACCGAGGAATTGTATATGATCCATGAGACAGACCATCAGTACCTTGACCGGAAGGTGAGATCGCGGAGGCTTGAAAGCTAGTTATTGCTGTTCGGTAACCTACCGGCTTATAGTTCAGCAACTTCACGATCCGGTTCATATTCTCATAGACAACTGAGTCAGTAAACATAGACTCACTTGAGGTCTTATTTAAGTAGAACATTAGTACGTGATATGAATATGCAACAATGTCGATCATTGACGATAGGTTACTACCTTCAAATACTTGATCGGTAAATATATTCTGATCGTTTAATCGATCGGTTATTAGGTCTTTGAGAGATGTCGCATCAAATGCTGCATATGAATTAACATCTAGGTTAAAATCTGTAAATTTACTGCTCATTTGTATTGAATATGAAGCCTTCTGTATTTAATACACCTCTATACTGGGCTTCCGAAATATTTAATGTAGGAATCGTAATATACAAAGTTATAATGTATTGATTTTCATCAAAATCAGCAAAAACATCTACTCTGTTCACTATTATACGTGGTTCGTACCGTTGTAAGCCCTGTAAAATGGTGTCACCGATGTTTTGAGCGATGTCTGTGGTTAGTGGATCAAATAGATATCTGCGTAAATCTAGTCCGAACTCTGGGCTCAGTAACTTTTGCCCGGGTACTGTATTAAATATATTTCTTAATGAATTTATGATTGCACCTTCGTCTTTTGATGATACTATATCGGTTACATTCTCCTCTCGGAACAGACCTCGAGGGAGAACATTTACCTCAGTCTTAATATCTAGAGAAATATCCTTATATAAATATCCAGGTGGATCATCTGGATATAGTGTAGCTAAATTTACAGTTGACATATAAATACTTATTAGAATGACTGGATGCCGGGCTATTCTATATAAATAATTACGATGAAAAAATTTGACACAATATTAGAGGGGGCTTTTAGTAGATTTCAGGGCGGAGGGTTTCTTTCCGGTGATTTAGTTAAGCTTAGAGGAAATGCATTAACCTCCGAGTGGGCGAAGAAGCAGCCAGAGAATCTGATGCAGAAATTGAAGGAGTTTGCTGAGACGGATGAAAATATCCGGGTCAGCTCTGTAAAAGCTCTACGACCGGCCGCGGGCGGTGGTACACAACAGGATAACCAGGTGGATGATTTTTATTGTGATGTAGTGAGAGAGAAGGCTCCTGGCTTATTCATAGACTTCATTACTATACCATCTGAATTACTAGAATATATCGATTTAGGAGTGAATCTCCCACCAATCCCAGACAGTCAACGTGGTAGTCATCCTGGTGATGGTAAACCGGAAGAGGTCAAACAAGAAGAAGTTAGTGCTTCTCTACCATATGACCAGACAGGTGTCAATAGCGGAGATAAACAGCTTCCTGATAGTAATACATCTCTAGATTACTCAGATAAACCTACAGATAACTTTAGTACTAAAGTATATATGCAGTAGGCTACGGACTCTTGCTTAGAGTAACTAGGCAAGAGTAGAAGTTTATCTCCTGATCTAGTACAAAGGCTGATCTATATAGATGTTCGCTTACGCATAGTAAGTAGTCGCGTTTTTTATCTAGAGTATAATCAGTCTCATCGATGATGTTGAATAGATCTCGAAGTAGTGCTTGATAATCCCCACCGAAATCCGGTTCTTTCTTAATTATGTGCTTTCGGAGTTCTAGAACTTTTCCATACTGGATGAGAGATAATAATTTTTTGATGAATTCAGTATTCTCATGATGATCTGCAAGAGTTAACTTATCGTCTACTGATAATCGCTGTAATTCGTTGATCGCTTTTCTTAAATCAGGGTAGAATGATTTAAGTTTAGCTAGAAAATCGTCCGATTGCTCAAATTTAATGCCTTCTTTCTCTAAGATCTCTTCACATCGCTTATAAAACCCGGAATAGTCCGGAGTTAGATCGAAGTTTTGGCATCGGCTCTGGAGGGCTGATATAACCTTGTGATGATAATTGGCTGTAAGTATAAAGCGGACATATTGACTATACTCTTCCATAGTGTTTCGAAGAGCTCTTTGAGCGTCCAATGTAAGGCCATCCACTTCATCTAGTATTATTACCTTTATCCCACCGTCTATACTACGAGTCTTTGAAAAATTAGTTATTTTCGTCCGGACTGTATCAATACCATTTTCATCACTGGCGTTAATATATAGGTATTGGCATTTAAGTATATCATTTACTAGTATTTTAGCTAGAGAAGTCTTACCGATGCCCGGTTTTCCTGCGAAAAGGAGGTTAGGTATTGTAACTTCTTGGGAATACTTAGAGAATAGCACGCGGTTATTATCTGAAAGTACTACATCCGCTAGTACTTTGGGTCGATATTTTTCAATCCATAGATCATCGAACATAACTAACTCCTTGCCTCTCTATTTCGAATAGTATTACGGACCATGTCGCTAAATGTATCATTATCGATTTCTGGTCGACCTTTTGCCCATTTAATTAACGTCTCAACTTTTTCGAATGCCCATGGGTTAGTCCCATCATTTCCATTATATGATTCATACGATGTTCTAGTATGATCAATGGCTGAAGTACTAATATTATTGGAATCTGATGAACCAAATCCTTTTTCACCTCGAGGAGTATCTGTAACTTCAGTAGCCCACTCACATTTAGGTTGTAGCAGCTTGTACATTACCAATTGTGCGATTTTCTGGCCCTTCTTAACAACATAATGGTCATTCTTGCTAAAATTATACAACTTGACACCTAGATCACCGCGGTATCCGTTGTCTATAACACCTAGATGTGGTTGTATGCTGTGTTTAAATCCTAGACCACTTCTAGGCTCGATTCGAATCCAATACCCAGGGGTTATATCGGCTAATGTTAGACCAACTCCCACAATATTACTACCGGCCGCAGGAATTTTAACGTCTTCGACTGCGACAAGATCATATCCAGAGTCTCCTGTACCATTATCGGTGTTATTCGCTTCCGGGAGGATAGCGTCCGAGTGGGTTGCTTTGAATTTAATATATAGTTCTCTATTCATTTAATAATGTATCACCATCATGCAGTGGTCTAGTATTTGTCTCTACTGGCATTGAATTGTTCCGAAGCCACTGTAATAGGTCGTCTAGCTTAGAACTATGTACTACAAAAGCACCGTGACCTTGTATATTTACTGTTATCATTCTATTATTATATAATATGGTATTTGAAATTCAAGCAAAATTGATAAATATTTTAATGGAAGACAATGAAGACCTTCATGGACATGTAGATGACCTTATAAGTCAGTTAAGAGATAATAATAAGATAGTTAAACAAGCGGCGGAATCTGAACAATTTGAATTGCGGCCGGAGGACTTGGAGCAATTTATACTAAATCGAACAGGTAAGCTGATCAATGATAGTATGGATATGGTACATACTGTAAAACAATATGTTGAATGTGCACCAGATGCTGAAGGTGTTGGGTCATTAGCGGAGTTACTTAAAGCGACTACATCTAGTATTGATACTCTATCTAGAATACTAGTACAGGATAAGCGCGGAGAGAATTCCACTAAGCTCAAGCAATTGGATATAGCCGCGAAGAAGCATCTAATGGATTCAGAGCATGAAAATAAGATTACATTGACTAGGCAAGAAGTTCTAGAGCAATTAATACAATCCGCGGAAGTGATTGATATTACAGAAGAGGGTACTTCCGGTCATTTGAGTACTGATTGATTGTCTCGTAGAGATAATGGTGTACTTGCAGATGTTCTTGATAGCTTATTATGTAGTAGATCTACACTAGTTACTGTATCTTCAATATTGGAAAGTATATCTACCTTATCCCACTCTTGAGTGTCGTTTCGCTGGTTAATATCCATATAACTCAATACATATGACATGTTAGATAGGGTAGCTGTTATGATTTGCGTAATTTTTTCGATATTCTCCTTCATCCGAAGGGGATGTTTATGATCTGGTACTAAATTACCTCCATGAGCACGTTCAGATGTTGTTATTTTAATGGTACTCAATTTTAACTCACCAGGAGTGGACCAAGGACCGTATATTGGGTCTTCTATTCTCTCATCTTTAGTGATACAGTCCAATATATTCTTCATATTGTTTCGAAAGAGGCAAGATGTCTTGCGGCTCATTATAAACGCTAGTTGTTGAGTATCATGGTGGATATTATATACTGATGTACCAGTGTATTGATGAGGAACTGTGTCTGGGCCACCATCTTCCTTGAAGAATGTCCCGGAAATGTCCCATATTGGATGACACTCTCTAGGTGCTGAGTAAAGACACGTAGGTTTTAGTGAGAACATACTCTCACTAAAGTCATTGAAGAATATATTATCCTTATTATATGTATCAGTAGTGTCAGATTTCGGTAAAAGGTTACTGCTATGTAGTAATTCCTTCACTAAGTCATGTGATGTACGGTATTTTTCGATCCAATATACAATAAACTCAGTATTCTCCCTAGCTAAATCCGATAATGTAAAGTTATCTGGGAGATTATCAATGATAATATCATGCTTTTCATTCAATCCGTCTTCTTGTCTTTCAATATTATTGTTTAGATTGTCGCTGACAACACCTTTTCTAGATTCCTTAATAGGTAATCCCTTAGAGTTTAGATCATTAAAGAATTGAACTTGATGCGTCACTGGGTCGTGAAGCTGTTTGTTTGTATTATGGATAGATGCTACAGAGTATAAATGAAGAACCCCATCTACTGCAGTCTTATATGTGGAAATTGCATCTAACAGTCCGGTTGAGCTGATGAGAGGGCTATCAACTGCGGGTGGATATTGTGTTACGTTATACTTTGAGGTTGTCATGGTATGTGGTACTGAGTTTTAATACATCGTCATCTATCGCAGAGATTTGAGTATGGTTATACGGCTTTACAGCGGCGATCTTATTCATATATGCACCGTTTTTTATTCTATGCATAGCACTTACTACATAATACTGACCATCGACCTTATCATTAAATTTATTACTAGCTGTATCATGGCTAGTATTATGCAAGACGGATATAAATCTATTCGAGCGCCGGGTGGTTTCACCCGGGACATTGAATTCTATTGCGTTACTCTGTGAAAGGAGGTTCTTTATTGCTTTATTTCTTGATACCGCTAGGGCACCCGATCGATCGGTGTTGGTGGTAAATATGTGATCCATATTTAGATTTGCGAATCGCTGGAAGTCAAAATTTGCACTGATTGGGACGTCATCAGTCTTAGATACATCCACTACCATATTGTTTATCATCTTACCTTGCGCATGAGATATTATTGAATGTATATTAGTATCCTCCATATTAATATGAAAGCTCTTAGATTTGGCACTATATTGATGAACTGGTGTTGTATTTAGTATTTGTTGGTTTATATCTCCATGCATCTCAATGTACCTATAGTCCTGAATGCAGCTTGAATCACCGAGATCATAATTAAAATAAAAAGCCCTGTCCTGTGGGATTCGAGAGGTAGGATTATTGCTTATTGAATGTGATTCTTCATATCCTATGTCGCGACCGATTGTGAAAATCTCTGATTGCCAAACACCAGGTGTAAAGGCTGTCTCTTGGCCGGTTTTTTGCCGGGAGACTGCGTAATCGAATATCGTTCCTATAGGAGTTAATTGCCATGCCGATGTATATCGATCCAAGCTAAGGATACATTCCTGGTTCTCAGTCTCAATACTACTCACATGAGACGATACTAGATACTCTAGATCATCGATTGACCGGTTTGAGGATGGAGAGGTATAATGAATCAATCTAGAACCCGGGTCCCATGTGGAGGCAAAGAGTTCATCAGGACCGATTACTTCTTTTATAAGTTCTTGTATAGCTGTACCGGTGTATATTTTTCGTTCTTCGTCTAACATATGCGCCGGATTTCCGGTAAGGGAATTGGTTGTTGTGAAGAAGCAATTTGTTTCTTTCAAGATCTGATATCTCCAGTCCCAAAAATAT
>Ga0114999_10003846_pt1 | contig 18543 bp, 6 predicted proteins | sample ArcticOcean_MG_C_3_FD_89820 | JGI IMG/M metagenome (GOLD analysis project Ga0114999, IMG submission 89820) | Marine microbial communities from western Arctic Ocean - ArcticOcean_MG_CB8_126 | ecosystem: Environmental > Aquatic > Marine > Oceanic | place: Arctic Ocean: Canada Basin | collected...
ATTCTTATTCTAAAAGAAATAGAGGTTAAGAATCTTGATATTGGAACGGTTAAGGTGAACCGTAGCAATTTTGAAGAAACGATCTTTTCTCTTGGTAGAATTGCGGCTATTCCCTCGAAGCGTTGTGTCGTCAGTAGTCGGATCCCGGGACGGATTATAGAAATGAAGGCCTTTGAGGGAGATTTTGTTATCAGTGGCCAGGACCTATTAAAGATTGAGAGCCGACAGCCTGGAAATCCTCCTCCTGCAGTTTCTTTGTCTGCCCCTTTCGCGGGTCTGGTCATGGCCACTCATGCGAGCTTAGGTGAGTCAATTGAACCGGACACTGATATTATTGAAATAATTGACCTGTCAGAAGTTCACGCCGTTGCCCGGGTCCCGGAAGATCAGGCGGGGAAATTAAAGAAAGGGACTGAGGCAAGAATCGTCATTCCTGCTCTGCCCGGTGAAAGTTTCAAAGGCGAGTTGGTAAGATTTGGGACAATGGCTGACCGTGCGAGTGGCACCATTGATGCTTTCTTCCATTTGAAGGGTCTGACAGGAAAGTTCAGACCAGAAATGAGAGCAGAATTTTCAATAGTTGTGAATGACCGACAGAAGGTGATGTCCATACCGAAGGAAGCGTTGCAGGGAGACGATGTTTCTCCTTTCGTGTTCGTTAAAGACTTTGAATTGAAAAATGCTTTCGTAAAGGTTCCGATCCGGATAGGCAGCCGTAATGACCATTTCATCGAGGTCCTCAGTGGTCTTTATCCTTTGGATGAGGTCGTTACTAAGGGATCATACTCTCTGGCATTTGCCGGTTCAGGAAGTATTTCACTCAAAGAGGCACTCGATGCAGCTCATGGTCACGAGCATAACAAAGACGGCACGGAAAAAACTACAGAGAAGATATTAGCCAGCAGCAGTGGGCAAGGTAATTCGAAAAACAACAGTCAGTTGACAATTTTTTTGGCGATTCTCAGTGCGATACTAACTGCGTTGTTGATTTTGAGTTTAATTTTCCGTCGTTCATCAAAGATCATGGAAGTCGCCAATGATCAGTCAGAATCTGAAACTAATAGCAGGACCCCCCCTCTCTTCCCAGGACAGTGATTAAGTGGTTAATTCAGATTTCTTTGAGGAACCGTGCACTTGTGCTCGGAGCGGCAACCGTATTATTGGCGCTTGGCGCCAGAGCCATGTTCCAACTACCGGTCGAGGTCCTTCCTGATCTGACTAAGCCGACTGTCACTATCCTTACTGAGGCTTCTGGCCTTGCTCCGGAAGAGGTCGAGAGTCTCGTGACGGTGCCCATGGAGAGTGCATTAATGGGAGTTCCTGGGCTATCCCGATTAAGATCCACTTCGGACGTTGCCCTTTCACTTATATTTGTTGAATTTGATTGGGGCACTGATATTTATCGGGCCCGGCAATTTGTGCAGGAGCGGCTCCAATCCGCTACCGAATCTTTACCTGAGGGCGTTCACCCTTACCTGACTCCGGTCGCATCTTTGATGGGTGAAATTATGCTTGTTGGTATGCGTAGTAAGGACAAACGCATTGAGCCTCGTGACCTACGCACGATGGCTGACTGGACTGTCAGGCGGCGATTGCAAAGCATTCCCGGCATTGCTGAAGTGCTCAGCATGGGTGGCGGGGTCAAGCAGATCCAGATCCAACCCAATCCTGACCGCATGCGTGCTACAGGCATATCCTTTGAAGAATTACGCAATTCTGCAAAGGAGGCAGTGAGTAATACGACTGGAGGATTCCTGACATCTGGTCCTCAGGAAATCATGGTTCGTAACCTTGCTATGTCGACGGACCTTAGCGCCATTGCGAGCACTGTCATTAAATCGATTAATGACCGGCCGATTAAAATTTCTGATGTGGCAGACGTTATTTGGGAAGTTGAACCTATGAGAGGAGATGCTGCCGTTAACGGGTCTCCTGGAGTGATTCTGAGTGTAACCAAAGCGCCTGGTTTCGACACAATTGAACTGACTGATAAAGTTGAAAATGAAATAGAGAAGTTACGGAAGATCATGCCGGAAGGAGTCGAACTGATTGCTCTTTTCCGACAATCCGATTTTATCAACCATGCTATTGGGAATCTAAAGGAAGCTATCCGCGACGGTTCAGTCATGGTCATCTGTGTTCTTTTTATATTTCTTCTAAGTTTTCGTACAACACTGATCACTCTTACGGCAATTCCTCTATCCTTTTCTATCACTTTGCTCGTTTTCCAAGGATTTGGTATCAGTGTCAATTCCATGACTCTAGGTGGGCTTGCGGTCACTATCGGAATGGTAGTTGATGATGCACTAGTTGATATGGAAAATGTTTTCCGGAGACTCAAAGAGAACGCTTCCCTGAGTAGGCCCGAGCCAAGGATTCAGGTCATTGCCAAGGCATCTAACGAAGTACGGAATAGCATCCTTTACGCTACGATCTTGATTATGTTGGTCTTTTTACCTCTCCTAGGATTGACCGGAGTTGAGGGCCGTCTTTTTGCACCCATTGCCATCGCAACTATTGTCAGTATCGGAGCTTCATTTTTTGTCTCCATCACGGTCATTCCTGTCCTTTGCTACCTCTTACTAAGACCAAAGGAAGGCGTCACTCATGGCGACGGGATCGTTGTCCGTGCTCTGAAATGGCTACTGAAGAAAACCCTGCTCCGACTCGCATTGAACCAACCGATAGTTCTTCTGGCCTTTGTTTCCATAATGATAGCTGGATCTTTTTCTCTTTATCCATTCATGGGCAAAGATTTTCTACCTGCTTTCAATGAGGAGACGGCCCTTGTATCATTGACCACGGCGCCCGGAACCTCTTTGAAGCAGACCAATGAAGTGGCTGCCATCGCCGATGATTTGCTACTATCAATTCCTGAGGTCAATAAGGTGGGTCGCCGAGTCGGTCGTGCAGAAAGAGGTGATCATGTGGTGCCCGTTTCAACAGTTGAATTTGATATCGACTTTGAGGCCAGTGAACGATCACGAGCGGAGGTACTTGAGGATATCCGTAATAAAGTCCGTCAGATTCCTGGAACCTTTAGTGTTCTTACCGGTCCCTTAGCGGACCGGATCGGACACATGCTGAGCGGGGTCTCTGCAAAGGTTGCGATCAAAGTGTTTGGTGATGATCTTGATGAGATTCAAAGGATCGGCAATGAAATTTTAAAAATTGCAAGAGAAGTACCAGGATTCGAAAGTGCAAGAGTAGAGCAGCAGGCCCCTATCCCTCAATTACGAATTGAAATTAATAGAGAAAGAGCTCAAGCGTACGGAGTGACCCCAGGTTCATTGAATGAACAGTTGTCTAGCCTGATCGGCGGTGAAAATGTTGCTCAACTTTATGAGGGGCAACGTACGATGGATCTCGTTATCAGGCTCCCCGAAGAATGGCGTGAATCGCCAGAGAAATTATCTAATATGTTTATTAACAGTAAAGACGGTAAACTCATTCCTTTGCGTCTTGTTGCTGATATCCGTTCAGCGAAGGGGCCGAACGTTATACAGCGAGAAGGCAAGCAGCGCAGATTAGTAGTGAGCATTAATCCAACTAAAAGAGATCTCAAAGGATCAGTTGAGATGCTTCAGAACGATGTGATTGAGAGGGTCAAGATTCCGGACGGCTATGACGTTAAATTTGAAGGAGAGTATAAAGCTCAGCAGGAAGCTACAAAGAGAATTGCTTTTCTGAGTGCAGGCGTGTTCATCATTATGGTTTTTCTTCTCTGTGGTTTCTTTAAGACCGTATTTTTCCCTATGCAGGTGATCTTTGATATTTTGCTGGCCTTCATCGGTGGGATCGCCTTCACCTGGATCAGAGTCGACAACATCAGTATCGCAACGATGGTAGGATTCATTGCTGTTGCTGGCATCGCTTCTCGGAACAGTATACTTCTCATTTCACATTACCTTCATCTGATGCGCTTCGAAGGAGAACGATTCACAAGAGAAATGGTAGAGAGAGGCACGCTGGAGAGGCAAGTGCCAGTCCTCATGACAGCACTTGCAACAGGCATTGCTTTGATACCGCTCATCCTTGCTGCTGACGCTCCGGGAAAAGAAATATTGCACCCCGTCGCCGTGGTGATCGTTGGCGGGTTAATTACCTCTACTCTTCTCGGTCTGGGAGTGACTCCGGCTATATTCTATGCTTTTGGGCGACGAGCATCTGAACGATCAGTGGCTTTGAAGTCTGCAGCTTCCGATTAAAAAAAAAGTTTCCAATTAAACCATAACTTAAATATAAACAAACTAATGAAAACGAAATCAATATATCAGATGAGCCTTGTATTTGTTGTCGCATATCTTTTTTCATCATGCGGTAATGAGAAACACGAACATGATGAACATGGGCATGATGAACATGGACATGATGAACATGCTGAACACGGACATGATGAACACGGACATGATGACGATGACGGACATGACCATAAAAATATAGTTGGTCCGAACGGCGGTCGTGTATTAACAGAGTTTGAACCTCATGCGGAGTTTTTTGTTACGGAGGACCGGAAAGTGAAAATTACATTTGTGGATGAAGAATTGAAGCCCGTCGCCGCTAAAGATCAGGTAATTACTGTTTTTGCTGGGGACCGGTCCGATCCGACAGAGCTCTCTTTTACAGTGACTGAGAATGTTCTGGTATCTGATAAAGAATTGCCATCCGGAGATGATTTTCCTGTAGTCGTAATGATAAAATCAACGGCTGACAGTGATGAAGTGGGGGCAAAATTCCAATGTAATCTGCACGATTGTCCGACATGCGATTACAAGGAATACGCCTGCATATGTGATCACGAAGAAGAAAAATAACGGTGCTTGGATGAATGATCATGCCTGCCCGTGACAAGGGCTAGTGGCAGAGTTAGCATTCTTATATGTTGAAACATTAAAGTACTAACTTATAACGATTCAGCATATCATTTTGTGATGCTGCTCTTTGTCATAATGGCAGGAGGATCCGAACGCCTTTATCCTTACTGAAGTACTAATGCCGTATCGTCCCGACATTGATGGTCTTCGCGCGATTGCGGTGATCGGGGTCCTGCTCTTTCATGCTGACCTTGGAGTCAGTGGAGGCTATGTCGGTGTCGATGTGTTCTTTGTCATTTCAGGATTCCTGATCACTGGACTGATTTTAAAAGAGCTCCGGGACAAGAGCTTTTCTGTTCTTGGTTTTTGGGAACGTAGGGTCAGAAGGATCGTGCCTGCTCTCTTTGTGGTCACTCTTGCCACCGTGCTGTTAGGTTATGTTTTTCTTTTGCCAGCAGAATATAAGATGTTGGGGAGTTCGGTGCTATGGCTTTCGGTAATCTCCTCAAATTTGTTTTTCTGGAAAAATACCAACTCTTATTTCGGAGGCGCTTCCGAAGAGATGCCTCTCTTGCACACTTGGTCACTTTCTCTTGAGGAGCAGTTCTATCTGATCGTGCCCTTTGTCCTGCTGGTTTTGTTCCGTGTCGGGAAGTCGAGATCAATCTTTTGGATCATTTGTTCGTTCGTTATACTCAGTTGTGGTTTATCAATTTATGGAATGGCAGATCATGGGTCAGCAACATTTTATCTGCTGCCTACTCGTGCGTGGGAACTTGGATCAGGCTCGCTAGTTGCGTTCGCGGTTCCGATCCGATCAGTTCGTATCCGGACCATGATGCAATGGGTGGGAATGATCTGCGTTTTGATCCCTTTCTTCATTTATGATCGGTCCACGATATTTCCTGGAATGGCCGCGGTCCCACCAGTCGCGGGGACGGCGATCCTTATATGGGCAGGGATGGGAGAAGCGCATAAGACGAATTCACTTCAGATACAGCGGGCACTTTCGATGAAGCCGCTCGTTTGGATCGGTCTTCTGTCTTATTCGCTCTATCTATGGCACTGGCCCTTATTGGCATTCAATGAGTATTTGGTTATTTGGAAAGATTCGGTTCCAGTCAAATTTTTTATCCTATTAAGTGCATTATTACTTTCCTGGTTTTCCTGGAAATTTGTTGAGCAACCGATCCGATCAAGGCGCATGTTCGGATCGAAGCGTTCGGTTTTTATTTTTTCTTCAGTGGCTTTTTCTTTGCTTCTAATATGTTCTTCCTTGCTGATTTCCAAGGAAGGAATGACTGGAAGATATACAGAAGATTTTCTGAATTATACTGATAGTGGACTGAGTGAGGATTCTTTCTTTGATTACGGGAAAGCTTCAAAAGAATTTCCTGAGAATAAATCTTTTTTAGGAATTGAAGGGGAGGAGCCAATTTTCTTTTTGTGGGGAGATAGCCATGGGATGGCCCTTGCCAGAGCCATTGACGCGGCAGCAAAAGAATCATCGATTGCCGGAGAATCCGCCGTCAAGACTTCGACTTTACCCGTATTGAGTTGGGTGACTTCGAAAGAATCCCAGATCAATTATAATGAATCTGTCCTGAAATATTTGGAAGGTAAGAAACAGAGACAATCAATCGGCCATGTGATTCTAGTAGGTAGGTGGTGGCTCGCCTCTAACCAGTCTTATGAAAATGAAAGTTCGTTCGAGATCAAACTCATTAATACCATTGATCGGATCAAAGGCCTGGGCTATTCGGTCAGTCTGGTCAGGCAAGTGCCGCAGTGGACTGATCATTGGCAGACCCCGAGCAGTTTCCCTTTTCAATTGGAAAAATTTTCATGGGAATACAAAGAAATGACATTGTCTGAGGAGGAACTGGAGAAGCGATTTGCCCAACAGAATCAAATGTTTTCTAAAATAGAAAAAGTACCCGGAGTTAGGATAATTGATCCTTTACCGCTCTTGAAGGGGCCTGATGGTTTCTATCATATCAGGGATGAGGGGGGCTGGATCTATTATGATGATGATCATCTGAGCGGATACGGGGCAATGAAGTTGAAATCATTATTTAATTTTCTTGGCAATTGAATGTGTAGGGTCTTGACTTTTTACCATGAAAAAAATGTCTACGCGTCGTCACTTTCTTACTGCGGCTGCGGCAGCAGCTAGTGTCCAGATCGTTCCTCGCCATGTCCTTGGAGGGCCGAAGCATACGGCACCCAGTGAAAAATTGAACATTGCTGGAATCGGTTTTGGCGGAATGGGTTCTCATAATCTCGCTATGTGCGCCAGGACAGAACAGATCACTGCTCTCTGTGATGTGGATCATAACTATGCGAGGAAGGTTTTCACTCAGTATCCGGACGCTAAGAGATTCCATGATTATCGTGAACTTTTGACCAGTGATGTGGATTTTGATGCGGTCGTGATTGCCACTCCTGATCATACGCATGCGGCCATTTCCTCTGCGGCAATGCATAAGGGAAAGCATGTTTACTGTCAGAAGCCCCTAACGCATGATGCTCATGAGTCGAGGGCCCTTGCGAGGATTGCAAAGCAGACCGGAGTTGCAACACAGCTAGGTATTCAGGGTCATTCCGGTGAGGGAAGGATGCTGGTCAGTGAATGGATCTGGGACGGAGCCATCGGTGAGATCGCTGAAGTTGAGGCTTGGTGCAGCCTGTCCTATGCTCCTCATGGTCATGCTTCATGGAGTTCGCCCTGCAGTGACCGGCCAGCAAAAGTTGAAAAGCCTCCTGCGGGAATGGACTGGGACACTTGGATCGGTCCTGCTCCGATGCGGCCATATCATTCGTGCTATCATCCGAGAGTGTGGCGTTGTTTTTGGGACTTTGGGTGTGGAATGATGGGGGACCGTGGTGTGCACACGATTGATGCGATTGTCTCGTCCCTTAAGCTTGGCCATCCTCAAAGCATTGAGTGCATTCATGTCAAAGGAGGCAATGCCGAAGTTCATCCAGATAGTGCCGTGATTGAGTACCGGTTCCCTGCACGTGATGGGTTCCTGCCACTCAAGCTGACCTGGAGGGAAGGGCAAGAGCCTCCGAGGCCGAAAGAACTCGAAGCGGGGAGAAAATATCCTCGTGAGGGCGGGGTCATGTACAAGGGAAGTAAGGGAATTCTCATGAATGATGTTTATGGTGGCAGTCCGCGGCTCGTTCCTGAGACAGCCATGAAGGCTTACAAACGTCCTAAGGAAACTTTGCCACGTGTTCAGGGAGGCCATGAACAGGACTGGATCAGAGCCTGCAAGGCTGGAAAGTATGACGCGGCAGGAGCCCATTTCGGTTATGGGGGGCATCTCACTGAAATTACTCTTCTCGGAAACGTGGCGAAGCGTTTCCCGGGCAAGAAATTATTATGGGATGGTGAAGCGATGAGGATCACAAATCACGGGCCTGCAAATGACTGGGTCAAGCGGCCTTACCGGGATGGGTGGACTCTTGATGAGACGGCATGATGATCTAGTGACTGATTTCCAGGCGTAAGAATTGTGCTTTTTTATTGGATGAGGACGAACGCCAGATGACTTGGTTGATTTCGTCATTTATGGGCGTTTCTGATGCCTTGGTGTATTCTTCTCCGGCGTCCTGCCATGTTTTCAGATCATTCGATAATTGGATGCTAAATAGAATGTCCTCAGCGTTACGGTTCCTTGTATGGGATATGATGATCTTTCCTTCACTGTCAAAACTGATCATGAATGGGGCGTTAGGTACATTGTCGCTGGTCCCGAGAGCATGTTCGGCGAACGCGCTCAATCCGTCTTTGTCCTCATCCAGGTTTTCCTGAGATAATCCGTCATCATCTTGGCCTGGAGTTCCGCCCCCTTGAGAACTCATTGTCCAGTTCTCACTCAATGAATGGTCCGGACTGTCCTTGGCATTGATCAAATTCAGGCTGTGCCCTTCTCCGTCAGTCCCTTCAGGCCAGGGGCTCTTGTCATCGTAAACAAAGTTCCTGATTTCATCGGAAGCAATGCCTACTAACCTTAAACGTTCTCCACCATTATCGAGTCCGGTACCATTGGAAAATTCCTTAGGAGCAAGCCATGAGGATGCGTTAGGGTTCCTATTAAGGAAGGCGGATCGGTTCCTTGCAATGACTATTCGATCGCCCGGACCCAGTAATGAACCTGATTCAAATTCATAGTCTATCCCGCTCACAAAACGGGTCCCGGAAAGCTCAGTGACCCTGTCACCTATATTTAGCAGTTCAATGAACTCAAATTGATTGGCGTCGGTGAATCCTGCTTCAATTTCAGGGAGGATAGGGTCGGCAGGATGATACATAATTTCAGAAATAACGATGTTCTGTGATGAGGCGGGTTCAGATTCTGCACTGCTAATGATTGTTATCGAATCATTACCGATGACTTGATCTGAAAAATCAAGAGCTTCGAGGTTGAAGGTTTGTCGGCCCGGGGCAGCAGGAAGTGATAGCTTCCAGGTATTTTTATCCGACCATTCCAGAGGTAAATGTTCATCGCTTCCTTTGATCCGAACTTCGCGCACATTGATCCAGCCTTTGCCATTGATTTCAACGATATTTTTTTGAGTTTCTATCGTTGATGGAGAACTGATTGAGAATTGGATTTCGGGAATTGATCTGAGTTGTGACAGGACATTATTTGACCGGCTGTTGATGTAACTTAGGTGACCTGACCAGTTCTGTGATGAATCCAGTTCCTTGAGATGATCTGTCCACTTTGACATGTAAGACCTGTTGTAGGTGGTCGTTATGATGTCCTGGAGGTGTCCATAATAGATCCTTCTTCGGGTCTCATTTTGAGTTAATTTTGAACATTCCGGATTAGCTGTGATTGAGCGGCCAGAGTCAAAAGCAAAATCCATATCATGTGGGAGGAACATGACCCTACCGTCAGGGAAAGCGTAATACATGCCGTTGTGTTGGCTCCCGGCACCTGCGTTATCTCCGGCACCTGAGAGTACTGCATAGGCCATTCCTCGGAACCAGGCATCGACATTAACAACATTTTCCACTTCTCTTTCAAAGTCCGATCCTGACCGGCTGAAGAGCTTGGCGTAACTCATGATAGGTTCAAAATTATTCGCTTCTTTATTATTTTTCTTCAGTAAGAACCATCTGTATTTTTCCGGATCATCACCAAGATTTCGCACGGAAGTTCCTGTGACGCCGTCAGGCTGTGGCCGTTTGAGGCCTGCACCGTTATTGGTGGTCGGATAATAGATTAATTCATATTCAAATAGGTTCCCCTTACCTTCCTTACCGAATTGGGATTCCATTAAAACTTCATCATATCTTGCCATTTGCAGAGTCGCGCCTCGGGTATGCCTGTCCATCGGGGCTAAGACTTTAATGAAATCATAGTATCTGCTCACGATCCCGCCGCTATTAGCTATCATGATGTCGAATAAAAGTTCTAATTGTCCGGAACCGACACCTTCTGACCGGTCAATGGCCAGGGAACTATGAATGCCCCTGTAAAGCTGGTCCCTGCCAAAGCGAAAATTGTAACCGACCCTAGGGTCCTGGCTACGCGCTCTCTCGCTTCCCTTCAGACGCATCTTCACGTCGTAATAAATATCATTTTCCCGATCAATGACTGTGACTCCGATCCGATCATTACTCATGACTTCAGTTTCCTTATGGATGAAATCACGATCAGCATTAGTGGTAACGATGCGGAAATTGTGCCAGCCGTTCGTTGCGGCTAGGCCATCGTCTACTTTGTATAAGGCTCTTGAATCTGGTCCTGCCGAAGGAAAAAATGAAAGTGCCCCTTCCTCGTCCCTGCCACGCACATAAAATTGAACCACAGATTTTTTTGTTTGGGCTGGAATAGTCGCGTAATATTTTCCACCCTTAACGCCCATAGTTAAAGATTTAAAGCTGCGACCATTTACTGAGTAGTATAGTCGCATCGAATTGACCCCTTCAGGGTCATCGGCTCTGACGCTGACTCTAACGGTTTGGCCTGAATTGGGCACTACCGGTTCATGGTTCAATTGGTAATAAGTGGGGCCGATATTTTCCTGGACTGCGGTATTTTTTTCGGAAGGAGTTCCAACATGTTCTGGACGTTCAATGACTGTGGTATGCGCTAACCTATTAAAGTAGAGCCTTGAATGGAGGAGATTTGTTCCGCTCACCCATCGGGCGCGAAAAGATATTTCGTAATCAGTGCCGTTCCTGACACGGCTCAAGAGAGTCGTTTCCATTTGATTGTGCATGTGGCCTGTCCCTGACGTTGCCACGACCCGAAGCACCTTATTACCAGGCTCTTCCGGGTCCTCGATAATTTCGCTGTGGCGGTGGGTACCACGTAATCTCCAATGATTAGTATCATCGGAGAAGTTTGAATTTCTGAGGATCTGTTTTGCTTGTCCGTCCGGATCCTCAATGACACTGATATCATCAATAAGAATCTCACCTGCGTTGAGTAAACCCACATTGAATTCACTCCATTGTGAGTCAGGACCTCCGCTCGACGATGCTCTGCCCCTGTAGGAATAATTCTTCCATTTTGTCCTACTACTTTCATCGCTCGGTGCCCAAGCCTCGGCAGTAGAGTTATCTGCATCAAGATCGCGCAATTCCAGAGTTGATCCGCCACCGTCAGCGGCGCTCGACCAACGTCCGCTGTCATGGTATCTGATCTCATCAACTGGATTCTTGTTTGAATCCCTCAGGACTATCCATTCAGCTGATCGTGACAGGTTCCCATCGAATGTGCCTAATAAACGGGCGTTCGGATAAGCTTGAATGAAATCTTTTTGGCCAGCAGCGATGCAGGCATGTTCACCCGGATCAAGAATAGTCTGTTCGGGGAATTCAAATTCTACGCCGTCACCGAAGTCCCATCCTCCTAAGTTTATTGGGAGATTACTTCTGTTCGTAATTTCAATCCACTGATTGTTTGAGCTTCGGTAAGGTTTCCCTTCGATTCCCTCGGTAAGTTTTATTCTGGCTTCTAGGGATGCACCAAAGACTATGTCACTGCTTGATTGGGATCCTTGGTGCGTTTCAACTGAGAGCCTGTTCTCCCCAACCCTAAGGGTTCCTAGAGAGATGCTGAGAGTTTCTAATTTGGCGTTACTGACCGTTGGGCTGGCAATTGTCTGTGCATTGATGAGGCCTTCCGGCATATTAAAACGCCCCACCTCGGTGCCGTTAAGGTAAAAGACGGCACCATCGTCAATCATGTGAGTTAATAGCAGTTCTTCAGCGCTCGCAAAGACTGTTGCAGGGACCAAGAAATTTGTTTCAAAGTAATAAGTGGTGAGCCTGCTCGAATAGTCAGCCGTTGACCAGGCCGTTCTGAGAGGAACGGGCAAGGTCCCAGTCTCACGTCCTATCGGCGCAGCTCCTGTTTCCCATTCACCTCCTAATGCATGATTGGTGTTTGCCCAGCTATCAGGAAGTCCCGTTTCGGACCGGTTCATCTTCCAGTTTCCCTGTATCGGTACGAGGGGCATGTTTTCATAGGTCGGAGCAATGGGCGGGACCGCTGGTAAAGCGGGAGGATTATAACAGATTTCACTAATGACTATGCTCTCATTCAGATTGAAGGTATTTTTTTGGCCGGGCGTTTTTTGGTCGGGATAGAGCCATTCCCCGTTCCTCTGTTCTGCTCGACCACGCAGGCGCCCCGTCTGTTCGCGGGCATCTATTACCGATTCTAATGAGGGACTGTAAAGAAATAGCTTTTCTCCGTTCCCTGGCCTGAATCCAATCTTTTCCTCATCAAGGATTAGAAAATCTCCAGGCCCGATGATTTGATCAGGGAATGAGTATTCTTTTTCCGTGTCAGCATTAACGGAAAGGATCATTCCTCCAACATTGACTTCTGAAGAGTTAGGATTCACAAGTTCGACCCAGAAATTTTCTTCCGAATATGCAGGAATTTCGTTAAAAAGAATACGCAGATCAGTGCTTTCAGGAGAATCTATAATGTTAGCTGCCAGATCCAGTCCAAAAACAATATCGCTGTTACCGATCCTGCTCTGATGGACTTCGACTGAGATTTGATTATTGCCTGTAACGAGGCCCGATATATCCACAGAAATTTCACTGGAAAGTTCATCAACTTCAATGTTTTCAGAAGCCAGATCAGAGTATGAAATATTGCCATCCGGCATGTTTACCCTAAGGACTTCCTTACCGTTGATATGGATCAAGGCACCATCATCAATAGCATGCCTGATAATCAGGGAATCAAGATTGCTCAATTGATTGCCTCTCAAATCAAATTCACGTTCGAAGTAATAAGTGATGACATAAGGATCGTTTCGACTAGGGAAATTGAGCCTTGTTTCCAAAGGAATGGTTGCCCCGCTTTCAAACCCTATCCCGCCCTTGCCACTTTTCCATTCATCATCTAGCGCATGCTCCTGCTCTGACCACGACGGGCCCAAGTCATTGCCGCTTTCGTTGTAACGCCACTCATCATCGAGATTGATGAGTTTGATTTTTTTGGTCGGTATTTCCTCACTACTTGATGGAAAATTTGTTCTTCCAGGAGTTCCTCCGAGCTGAGCCGAATGGGTCCAGTTCTCGGGCGGTTTGTTGGATGAGTGAGGCAGGATCTTAGCTAACGTTGTGCCTGAACCGTCAGCAGCAGCTGGCCACCTTCCTCCGTCACCGAAGCTCAGTTCGTCCATTAACCTGTTCCCCTTGTTATATAATCTTAAAGTTTCTCCGCCATTGTTAATGTTACCTGAAAACGGACCTATTTGGCCGAGACCAGGAACCTTCGCTATGACCAGGTAACCTCCAGGCTCGATGAATGTATTTTCCGGAACCGTGTATTCGATCCCGTCCAATCGCCAACCTGAAACGTCGGTCATGATTCCCATCTGGTTAAATAATTCAATCCACTCGGTGCCCTCTTCGGGTCCGGCAGGATTATAATGGACCTCATTGAAAACCACGACAGAGTCCGGCGAACAATGAGAGTCAATCAAGGTTAGGAAAATGAGGGTAATTGATACCGCTACTGAGAGGGGCCGAATCATTTTCGAGATAGAATTTAAGTTAAGGGGAGTCTTAATTTAGCAGATAAGGAATGCTGTTCAATGCGAATTGAGCTTATAGGTTATTCATAGTATAAGTATTTCAAGATTTTAGATCATGAGCACTATTGCCGGAAAAACAGCCAAATATTTCATTTCGTTAAATTTTCTCTTCGTCCATTTCATTTTAGCTGAGGACAACTTTAAGATGGATGAAGGATTAGAACTTACCTTATCCGCTTCAGAGCCTGACATATTGAGCCTTAGCAATATTGATGTTGATCATCTTGGCAGAGTATGGGCCTGCGAAGTGGTTAATTATGGGCCGAACCAGGGAAAGAGACCGAAAGGTGACAAGATCATCATCATGGAAGACAAGGACGGAGACGGAAAAATGGATTCTTATGACACTTTTTACCAGGGTCCAGAAGTGAATGCTGCGATGGGTCTTTGTGTATTGAGTGACCGCGTCATTGTTTCAGTGACACCGAACATATGGGTCTTCTTTGATGACGATGATGATGGCAGGGCTGACCGCAAAGAGCTTCTTTTTTCCGGTGACGGGCGCCCAGTATTTGACCACTCCTATCATTCACTCGTCTATGGCCCTGATGGAAAAATGTATTGGAATTTCGGAAACACGGGAAAAAACTTGAAGACTGATAAGGGTCAGATACTGGAGGACATCCATGGAAGGCGCGTCGAGGACAAGGGCAAACCTTTTTGGGGAGGGATGGTCTTTCGTTGTGATCTTGATGGGAAAAACCTTGAGATACTGGGCCACAATTTCCGCAATAATTATGAGGTGACTGTGGATTCTTTCGGTTCACTTTGGCAGTCAGACAATGATGATGACGGGAACCGTGCTACCCGCATTAATTTCATTATGGAAGGAGGGAACTTCGGTTATTTGGATGAGATGACTGGTGAAGGGTGGCGCAAGAAAAGGCCAGGCATGCATAAGAATGTTTCTCTGGCCCACTGGCACTTAAATGATCCTGGCGTGGTCCCGAACGTTTTGCAGACAGGGGCCGGAGCGCCGACAGGTATTACAGTTTACGAGGGACGGCTCCTTCCTCAAAAATACTGGGACCAGCTCATCCATTGTGAGTCCGGTGTCAATGTGGTAAGGGCCTATCCGGTCAGGGACCATGGTGCCGGTTATCAGGCAGATTCAATTGAAATGATGAAGAGCCTGAAGGACCGATCCTTTAGGCCCGTTGACGTTGCTGTGGCTCCTGACGGATCCATATTTATTAGCGACTGGTACGATCCAATCATTGGTGGATTAGCACAGCGGGATATTTCGCGGGGCCGACTTTACAGGATCGCTCCCAAGGGATCACGGTACGAGCAGCCAAAGCTCGGATACGGTTCGGCCAAGGAATCTGTTAATTCTCTTAAGAATCCAAATTATTGTGTCCGTTATAGAGCATGGAATGTGTTACATAAAATGGGCTCAGAAGCGGAAAAAGAACTCATGAAGATGTTTCTTTCAAAGAATCCAAGGCACAGGGCCCGGGCTTTATGGTTGATGGGAAAGAACCACGGTCGTTCAGCGCATTATGTGGATTTGGCTTCCCAAGACAAGAATCCGGACATCAGGATCATTGCACTTCGTCTGGCCAGACAGACAGGAACTCCACTGATAAGTCTCATTGGAAAAATGGTATCTGATCCATCGGCCAAGGTCAGGCGTGAATGTGCTGTTTCTCTTGCGCATTTAAGAGGACCTGAAAAATCAAAATTATGGGCATCTCTAGCAATGAATCATGAGGCCGGGGACCGGTGGTCCTTGGAGGCACTTGGCATCGCCGCTTCAGGTGATTGGGATTCTTGCCTGTCCTCATGGCTTGAAAAGGTAGGAGATAATTGGAACTCAGATTCGGGAAAGGATATTATCTGGCGGAGCCGCGCGAAGGGGTCTGCCCATTTGATTGCCAAGATTCTCAAGGATCCAAAGACTCTGGAAGAGGACCGGGCACGTTATTTTAGAGCCCTAGATTTTCAATCTAAAGCTGAGAAAGAGGCGGCCCTTTTGGATATTCTTCAGTAAAGCAATCGATTGAGATTTGAGTTATTATTCAATAAAACTTAATCATCTGGTAACCAAAGGGTTATAAATCAATTTAGGATTGATTTCTTTTTCTTTTTGCTGAGAATCATTCGACTGCCTGCTTGGTAGTAATCGTTCCTAGGTATTTCTAGGAGCATTAATTTTTAAAATAAATAAACAATGAAACGAATTATTTGGTTTGAGGGCCTTTTTATTTTTGCTGTGCTTGGATTTATCACGATAAATGCTGTCGCTGATGAACTTTATTATACCGAATTCGAAGATGAGGATGGCGCATTCATTCAGGAAGTCACAGGCAATAGCCCTATCGCTGCGGTCTATTCTTCGGACCTAGGGACATGGTCAATGGACGGTGATGATACTGGCCCAGCCACTAATTATCTGACTAGCCCTGAAATTGAACTGGAAGGGGCCTGGGGGGTCCGGGTCATTTTTGATCATCGTTACAGTATCGAAGCTGAATGGGACGCCGTAGCACTAGAAATGTCCATTGATGGTGGAGACTTTGAGTTTATACCAAATAGTGCTTTCACGGTGAATGGATATACTTACAGTGACTTGAAAGGGAATCACGTTTTCAAGGGTGGTGAAGGATTCAATGGTGATTCTGAAGGTTATTCTCAGAGAGAATTCATAATGAGCATGGTCGAGCTCGAAGACATTAATGCTGAAGAAAATGTTGTGATACGTTTCGTGGGTGCCTGGGACGAGGGTGCCCGCGGGCCAGGGATACCGAACTGGGAAATTGATACATTTACAGTTGAAGCGATCTCTGATCCTTCAATCTTATTGTCTGAGGATTTTGTTGAGGATGATGGAGGATTTATTGAACTGGGAGAAGGCAACTCTCCGATACCGTCTCTTTATAATGAGGATCCAGGAACCTGGTCAATGGAAGGTGATGATAGTGGCCCTGCCACTAATTACATAACGAGCCCGGAAATTGATGTTCCTATCACTGCGGGTATCGAAGTGAGTTTTACGCACCGATACAGTATCGAGCCAAAATGGGATGGGACCGTTTTACAGTATTCAATCGATGGTGAGGAATTTCAGACTGTACCGACTGACGCGTTCAGTGAAAACGGCTATTCTTTCAGTAACCTCATTGGAAACCATGTCATTAAGGGAGGGGACGGATTTAATGGAAATTCGGAAGAATACTTTGCTGGTGATTTCATTACGAGTACCGCGAAGCTCGGAAGCATCGAGGCCGGTAGCAGCCTCAGTATAAGATTTCTAGGAGCCTGGGACTGTGCCTCGCGTGGCGTTGGAATCCCTAACTGGGAAATTAATTCCGTAATCATTAGGATTCTTGATGATCTTGATGGTGATGGAATGCCTGATTATTATGAGGATGAAAATGACCTGGACAAGACAGTTGATGATTCGGCTGAAGATCCTGATTCGGATGGATTAAAAAACATCGACGAATTCGTTGCTGGAACCAATCCGCAGGAAGCTGATACCGATAATGATGGGCTCTCTGATAATGTTGAGACAGGGACCGGTAACTTTGTTAATGCATCAAATACAGGCACAGATCCTCTCGTCTCTGATACTGATTCGGACGGTCTCTTTGATGGAGTGGAAACTAACACAGGAACATTCGTCGATGCTGATGACACGGGAACCGATCCGCACACGGCAGACACTGATGAGGACTCTATCTATGATGGGACCGAGGTCGAAAGGGGAACTGATCCGCTTGACGGTGAAGACTTCCCTCTCCTCTGGGTTGTTCGGAATGCGAAATCAAATAGTCCTTTGAACTCAATAGCAAATACGCGTGACCTCTTTGACGGTGTAGGGTTAGCAGAGCCTGAAACTGTTACCATTCATGATACTATTAATTTCCGGGACAATGCGAATGGACCCTTTCCGGACCCGCAACCGTTCCCCCTCTTTGAGGCTCAGGACGTGAACCAGGATGACTTTGCCATAATGGCCACCGGGACGCTCTTCATAACCGACCCGGGCATTTATACCTTTGGATTTAATTCCGATGATGGGGGCGGTTTTTATATTGATGATGAGCCGGTCGTTGTATTTGATGCCAATAGAGGCTCTGCAACGAGCCTCGCTTCCATGGACCTTTCTTTCGGTGCACACAAGATGGAATTTCTTTTTTGGGAACGTGGAGGTGGTGCCCAGTGCCAACTCTTCGTTCATAATGAAAAGGGTGACTTCGCTGGTGCCGGATTCAATGTGGGTAACTATCATCTCCTAGAGACCTCTTTCGTGCCTTCTGGCGATAGTGATAATGATGGTTTGCCGGATGCGTGGGAGGAGCAGTTCTTTGATAATTTAGAACAGGGGCCGGAAGATGATTCGGACAATGATGGATCCACTAACGCGGATGAATTCGAACTTGGAACGGTCCCTAACGATCCGGACACGGACGATGACGGCCTCAACGATGGAGTCGAAGATGGGACCGGAAACTTTGTTAACAGTATGATGACAGGGACCGATCCGAAAGTGGCGGATTCTGATGGTGATGGATTACTTGATGGTGTTGAGACGAATACTGGAAATTTTGTTAGTGCTAATAATACCGGTACGAATCCTCATAAGGCGGACACTGATGAGGACATGGTCAGTGACGGTAGAGAAATTGCGCTTGGA
>Ga0114999_10003849_pt1 | contig 18542 bp, 15 predicted proteins | sample ArcticOcean_MG_C_3_FD_89820 | JGI IMG/M metagenome (GOLD analysis project Ga0114999, IMG submission 89820) | Marine microbial communities from western Arctic Ocean - ArcticOcean_MG_CB8_126 | ecosystem: Environmental > Aquatic > Marine > Oceanic | place: Arctic Ocean: Canada Basin | collected...
CACGATCTTCTCCGTCTTCGCTGTGTCGCGGGCGGCCACGGCGATATTCATGCCCTCGCGGGCAAAACGCCGGCAAAGCGCTGCGCCTAGGCCCGGCCCAACGCCGACAATAACCGCTGTTCCACCGCTGCTCATAATTCTGCTCCCTGCTACTCCGCCGCACTTGCCTGGCTGGAGGGGTTGCGCCAGTAATTCATCAGCTCTGCCTGACGTGCCGTGGCGGTTTCGACATTGGCTTGTTTGACGTGGCCAAAGCCGCGCATGTCGAGCGGCAGGCGGGCGATCTCAATCGCCAGCGCGTGATTATCGCGCGTGAGGTTGCCAAGGAGTTCACGCACTGTGGCTTCATAGCTCTCAATCATTTGGCGCTCGGCGCGGCGCTCCGCTGAATAGCCGAACGGATCGAGTTTGCTGCCGCGCAGGAATTTGAATTTCGTCAGCATGCGGTAAGCGCCCATCACCCAGGCGCCATAGAGGCGTTTTTTCAAATGGCCGCTATCGCCATCGCGCGCGGCGAGAAGCGGTGGGGCTAGGCTGAATTGCAGCGAAACCTTGCCCTCGAAAGTCTCGGCAATCTGCTTGCGGAAGCGGCCATCGCTATAGAGCCGGGCGACCTCATATTCATCTTTATAGGCGAGTAGCTTGTGAAAGGCGCGCGCCACGCCATCGCTTAGGCTTTCAAGGCCCGGCGTACGCTGACCTTCGACCATGCGCACATGGGCGATGAAATCACGGTAGCGCTGGGCGTAGGTGGTGTTTTGATAGGCGCTAAGGTCGCCGGCGCGGCGCGTGATCAAAGCGTCGAGACTCTCATCCTGCGCAACACCTATTTTTACGGGCGCGGTGCCGGCCTCGACCGTCACCGCAGCCATATCGACCGCCGCCGCCCGGCCCCAGCGAAAGGCGCGGTGGTTGGAATCAATCGACATGCCGTTCAGGGTAATCGCCTGCTCTATGGATTGTGCATGGAGCGGGATCAGGCCGCGCTGATAGGCGAAGCCGAGCAGGAACAAATTGGCGGCGATGGCGTCGCCCACCAAGGCGGTAGCAAGGCGGGTGGAATCGACAAAATCAACGGCATCGGCGCCCGCCGCCTCGCGGATCAGGCGTTGTAAATCGGCGCCCGGAAATTTCAGGTCGGGATCACGGGTGAATTCACCGGTCGGTGCTTCGTTACTGTTGATAACCGCGTGGCTGGCGCCGGGCGCCAAGCGGGCGCGGGCGTCGGCGCTGGCCGCCACCACCAAATCGCAGCCGAGCAGCAAATTGGCGCCGCCGGTACCGATGCGTACGGCGTGTAAGTCGTCAGGCGATTTCGAGATGCGGATATGGCTGATAACGGCGCCATATTTTTGAGCCAGGCCGGCCTTATCAAGTACTGTTCCGCCTTTGCCTTCAAGCCGTGCCGCCATGCCGAGAAGGGCGCCGAGGGTGATAATTCCGGTGCCGCCAACGCCGGTGAGGACGATGCCATAAGGCGTATCGCAGGCTGGGATTTTCGGCTCGGGCAGGGCGGCAAACAATTTATCGCCGGCGCCGGAGGGTTTGCGCTTACGTAACTTGCCGCCTTTGACCACGACGAAGCTCGGGCAGAAGCCGTTCACACAGCTATAATCCTTGTTGCACGAGTTTTGATCGATTTTGCGCTTGCGCCCGAACTCGGTCTCGGTGGGAATGATCGAGAGGCAGTTGGAGGCATCGCTGCAATCGCCGCAACCCTCGCAGACATCGGGATTGATAATGACGCGCAGGTCCGGATCTTCGAGCAAGCCGCGTTTGCGTCGACGGCGCTTTTCGGTCGCGCACATCTGATCGTAAACAATGGCTGAGACACCGGTCAACAATCGCATATCGCGCTGCACTCGGTCGAGCTCATCACGGTGATGTATCGTAACGCCGTGGGCGAACTGTTTGTCGAGTGGGTATTTGAGCGGATCATCCGTCACCACGGCAATTTTGCCAACGCCCTCGGATTGTAATTGTCGGGTGACGCGCGGCACAGATAGCGGCCCGTCCATGGGTTGGCCGCCGGTCATCGCCACGGCGTCATTATAGAGCACCTTGTAGGTGACGTTGACCCCTGCCGCTACGGCAGCGCGAATGGCGAGCGAACCGGAGTGAAAATAGGTGCCGTCGCCAATATTTTGAAATACATGGCCGGTCTTACTGAACGGTGCCTGACCGATCCAGTTGGCGCCTTCGCCGCCCATATGGGTATAGGTCTCGGTATCGCGGTCCATCCACTGCACCATGTAATGGCAACCGATGCCAGCCAACCCGCGGCTGCCTTCCGGCACTTTGGTGGAGGAATTATGCGGGCAGCCAGAACAGAAATAGGGGATGCGCACGATCTTGGCCTGCTCTGCCTCGGCCAATGCCTTGGTGCGGTCGGCGAGAAAGGTGGCGCGCTCGCTGACTGCCTTGAAGCCCTCGGCCTTACCAAAGCGCCGCGCCATCGCCGCGACCACCATGCCGGCATCAATCTCATCGGCGGCGCGTAACAACAGGCTGCCGTCTTCGTCATGCTTGCCGAAGATGCGTGGGCGTTGACTGCTATCGAGATTATAGAGGATATCCTTGAGCTGGCCCTCGATCAGGCCACGCTTCTCTTCAACCACGAGAATTTCATCGAGGCCGCGGGAAAATTTGGTAATGCCTTCGGGCTCAAGCGGCCAAGTCATGGCCGGCTTATAGATCGAGAGGCCGAGGCGTTTGGCGTCGTCGAGATCAAGACCAAGGTCGTCTAGCGCCTGGCGTACATCGAGATAGGCCTTGCCGGCGGTGACGATGCCGAAGCGCCGCGCCGAACCATCGCTGATTACTTTGTCAAGCTTGTTGGCGCGCACATATGCGCGCGCTGCATCAAGCTTCTGTTCGTGCAGGCGCGCCTCCATGCTGAGGGGCGTATCCGGCCAGCGAATATTGAGGCCGCCTTCAGGCAGACTGTAGTCGGTTGGCTGCAGCGTTTGGATGCGATCTGGATCGACGGTGACGATGGCCGAGGAATCGATTGTCTCGGCGATACAGACAAAGCCTACCCACAAGCCGGAATAGCGTGACAGCGCCCAGCCATGCAGGCCGAGGTCGATGATCTCCTGCACCCCAGACGGGTTGAGCACTGGCACCATGGCAGCGCGCAGATCATATTCACTTTGATGCGCCGTGGTCGATGAGGCGCAGACATGATCATCGCCGGCAAATACTAGCACGCCGCCATGTTGTGCGGAGCCAGCTAGATTGGCGTGTTTAAAAACATCGATCGAACGGTCGACACCCGGGCCTTTGCCGTACCAGATGCCGAAAACGCCATCATGTTTACCGTCGTTGAACAAATTGATCTGTTGGGTGCCCCACAGCGCCGTTGCTGCCAGGTCCTCATTCACCCCCGGCTGGAAGTGAATATTTTTCTCTTCAAGGTGCTGCTTCGCCTGCCACAGCAATTTATCAAAATTACCCAGTGGCGATCCGCGGTAGCCGGAGATGAAGCACGCCGTATCAATATTTTTAGCTTGGTCGCGCTCATATTGCATCATCGGCAGGCGCACCAGAGCTTGCGTGCCCGTCAAAAAGAGTTGACCGTTTTGAGCTGTATATTTGTCGTCGAGAGAGACCTCGGCGAGTTTCATGGGCGCGCCCCGCATAAAAAATATCTAGCAAAATTGCACTGAACTCTGCAGCTCACCCGAACTTCCCAGTGAACCGCAGTCGCACACTATACTACTCACAAGCGCGGCGTTAAACATTGCGAAAGCGTTGCGTGCAATTAGAATATTTAGCATATTATATCTATAATTATGATATTATTAGATGATTATGCTAAATACTAAACTTGATAAGATTGATCGGCGCATTTTGATGGTATTGCAAAATGACGCACGCATTGCCAATGTCGCCTTGGCCGAGTGTGTCGGCCTGTCGCCATCGCCCTGTTTGCGCCGGGTAAAGCAGCTCGAAACGGCGGGAATCATCCGCCGTTACAGCGCCGTGATCGACCCGGCGCGCGTTGGTCTCGGCCTTTCCTGTTTCATCAGTGTCACCCTGGAGCGCAATGTCGAGCAGGTGTTGGAAGCATTTGAGGAAGCGATCTCAGAGCGCCCGGAAATTCTCGAATGTTGGCCGACAACCGGCGAAGCGGATTTTCTGCTCAAGGTCGTCACCGCCGACCTCGGCGCCTATGAGCGCTTGATGCGCGATCATTTACTCCGTATCCCCGGCATCTCCAGCACCAAGACAAGCCTCCTGCTGACTCCGGTCAAAAATGAGACGGCACTGCCGTTGAATACGGATTCGAAATAAGTTGAGCGGTGCTAATAGAGTGCTTCCAGCCCGTCGCGATATTTCTCCAAGACTTTATGGCGGCGCACCTTCAGCGTTGGCGTCATCATTTCATTGTCGATCGTAAAGGGCTCGGCCAGCATGTGGCGTTTGACGCGCTCAATGGGTGAGAGGTCGGCGTTGGCGCGCTCCACGGCTGCGCCGATGGCTTTCATGAAGTCGCTGTCAGGCTCTCCCGCGTTTGAGTCGTCTCCAGCGCTTTGTCGCCACTCACGCACGAAATCTTCATCCGGCACGATGAGCGCGACCACATGGGCATGTTTGTCGCCGTAAACCATCGCCTGGGCGATTTCTGGCTGTAGGGTGAGGATGCCTTCGACCCGTTGCGGGGAGAGATTGTCACCGCCGGAGAGGACGATGATGTCTTTCTTGCGGTCGGTGATCTGGATATAGCCATCGCTATCGAGATTGCCGATATCGCCGGTATACAGCCAGCCGTCGCGCAGCACCGCATTGGAAGCGGCGGTGTCGTTCCAATAGCCGTTCATCACCAACTCGCCGCGCGCCAGGATTTCACCATCTTCGGCGATTTTGACTTCAACTCCTTCGAGCGCCGGGCCGACAGTGTGAAGTTTGACCAGGTTGGGCGGGTTGCAGCTGATCACCGGCGCTGCTTCGGTTTGGCCGTAGCCCTGCAGCAGGCGGACACCGAGCGCCGTAAAGAAGATGCCGACTTCCGAATTAAGCGGTGCGCCGCCCGAGACCATGGCCTTCAGGCGGCCGCCGAAACGGGCCCGTACTTTTTCGCGCACCAGCCGTTCGAGCACCCGGTTGAGGGCACCCGACACCAACCCAAGGCCGCCCGGATTCTCATATTCCTTGCGCCCGAGAGCGACGGCCCTGGCGAATAGATGCTGCTTGACCGCGCTCTGGCGTTTGAGCCCGAGCGTGATACGCCGATGCATGACCTCATAGAGGCGCGGCACGCTGACCATGATGGTCGGGCGCACTTCTGTCAGGTTGGCGCTGAGTGTCTCAATGCTTTCGGCATAATAGATTTGCGCCTTGATCGAGATCGGGAAGTAGAAGCCGGCGCTATGTTCATAGGCATGGCTGAGCGGCAGGAAGGAGAGAAAAACTTCTTCGCCGAGGCCCAATTGGCGCAGCAGTTCGCACGCGCCCATGCAATTCATCATGATCGCGGCATGGCTTAACATGACGCCCTTGGGATTGCCGCCGGTGCCTGAGGTGTAAATCAGGCAGGCCACATCCGTGCGCCCTTGCGCGTCCAGGACGGGCCGTAAATCATGCTCGGATGCCGCCCCCATATCGGCCACTGCCGCCCAATCATAGAGCGCAATGTCGAAGGCGCCGGCCTCTGTTTCTTCCATACTGATGATAAAGCTGTTTGCTGCCACTTCCGCCGCGGCGGGCAATAGGCTGGCGGCGAGGGCGCGGGTCGAGACAATTGTGCCCTTGGCGCTGCAATCGCTCAGGATATGGCGATGATCGCGCACCGTGTTGGTGGTGTAGGCCGGCACGCTGATGGCGCCGAGCGCCATAATGGCGAGATCGGCGATGGCCCATTCCGGCCGATTTTCGGCGACGATAACAATGCGGTCGCCGGCCACGACGCCGAGCTCGGCCAGGCCTTTCGCCATATTGCGCACTTGCTGAGCGGTCTCGCGCCAGGACAGGGATTGGTAGCGACCATCCTGCTTGGCCCACAGAAAGGGGTCATCTCCACCTTGTTCGGCGATTTCGAAAAACATTCCCGGCAGGCTTTGCCAAATTTTATAACTCACGCCCGAGCTCCCTCCTTGGCCATTTGGTTTGGCGCATGATAAAGCGAGATGGCAGCTCGTACCAAGGAGATCGGTAATTTTCTATCCGGGCTTTGCCGTGCAGGCATATTGCCAGCTATGATCGGTTGGCAAAGAGGAGCGCCGATATTATATGAATACTCAGACCGAACCAACCGCCAGCCTGGGCGATTTACCCCATTGGGATCTTGCCGATCTTTACCCCGGTCCCGAAAGCGATGCGCTGAAAGCGGATTTAGCCGAAGCGCGCGACGCTGCGGCATCTCTGAACAAGCGCTATGCCGGCAAGGTGGCGTCGCTGGATGGCGCCGCGCTGGGCGCGCTGGTTGGTGAATATGAGGCGGCTCAGGAAATACTCGGCCGGGTGACGAGCTACGCTTATTTGCGCTATTGCACTGCCATGGAAGATCCGGAGATAGCGCAATTTTTCCAAAATCTTTCGGAAGCGGCGACTGATATTTCGAGCGACCTGTTGTTCTTGACCCTCGAGCTCAACCGTATTGAGGATGATGCGCTGGAAGAGCGGCTGGGTGCGGCGGCGCTGGCCCATTATCGCCCGTGGCTGCGCGATGTGCGCGCCTACCGCCCGCATCAACTATCCGATGATTTGGAAAGGCTGCTGCATGAAAAGCAAGTCTCCGGGCGCTCTGCCTGGATGCGTTTGTTCGATGAAACTGTTGCCGCCATGCGCTTTCCGCTCGGTGGTGAGGATTTGACCAGCGCCGAAGTGCTGAATCTGTTGTCTGATCCGCAAGAAGACAAACGCCGCGCCGCCGCTAAATCCATCGGCCAAGTGTTCGGTGACAATATCCGCACCTTCTCGCTGATCACCAACACCCTGGCCAAGGATAAAGAGACAGAAGACAAATGGCGCGATTTCGCTCGCCCCATATCGTCACGGAATTTGAGCAATCAAGTGGAAGATGAGGTGGTCGACGCGCTGGTCGATGCGGTGAAGCAATCCTATCCGCGCCTGTCGCACCGCTATTACGCGTTGAAGGCGCGCTGGATGGGCGGCGAAAAGCTCAATTATTGGGATCGTAACGCGCCGCTGCCGGAAGATGATGATCGCTCCATTCCCTGGAGTGAGGCGGTCGAACTGGTGCTCTCGGCCTATCGCGCTTTTTCACCGCAATTGGCCGATGTGGGGCAGCGCTTTTTCGATAATGCCTGGATCGATGCGCCGGTGGCGCCGGGCAAGGCGCCGGGCGCCTTTGCCCACCCAACCGTGCCAAGCGCACACCCCTATCTGCTGCTCAATTATCAGGGCAAGGCGCGCGACGTGATGACGCTTGCACATGAACTTGGCCATGGCGTGCATCAGGTGCTGGCCGGACCGCAAGGGGCGTTGATGGCGGATACGCCGCTGACTCTGGCGGAGACCGCCTCCGTATTTGGCGAGCAATTGACCTTCCGCGCGCTGCTGCAAAACGAGAAATCGCCGGCGCGCCGCCGCGTTATGCTGGCCGGCAAGGTCGAGGATATGTTGAACACGGTGGTGCGCCAGGTCGCTTTTTGCGAGTTTGAGCGTCAGGTGCATGACGAGCGGCGCGAGGGCGAGCTGACGCCGGAGCGGCTTGGCGATATCTGGGTCTCTATCCAGAGTGAAAGCCTGGGCCCGGCCCTGGTGTTTGACGATTCATATCGCCATTTCTGGGCTTATATCCCGCATTTCATTCACTCGCCGTTTTATGTCTATGCTTATGCCTTCGGCGATTGTCTGGTGAACGCGCTTTACGCGGTCTATCAGGAGTCCGGTGCAGGCTTTGAAGGCAAATATCTCGAAATGTTATCGGCCGGCGGCACCCTGCGGCACAAAGAGTTGTTGGCGCCGTTTGGACTCGACGCCGGCAATGCCGACTTCTGGTCACGCGGCCTCGATATTGTCTCTGGTTTTGTCGATCAGTTGGAGGCGGAGCTCTAGGCTTGGAAGTTTTGGCCTGGAAACGATTTGAATGGCAACCGGCCAATTGTCAACCAAAAGCGGTCCGAATAAGCCTAATTTAACTGTATTCTCTCACTCTGCCTCACGAGGGCGTGACGAAGTGAAACACCGCTCTTGGCAAACCGATTGTTGCGCGGCATTGTGTGCGGCGTTCGGATATGTGAACGGAATATGAGCAAGGAAAATCTATGAAGATCGGGGTTCCGAAAGAGATTCTCCCCGGCGAAACCCGTGTTGCGGCGTCGCCGGATTCCATTAAAAATTTTATAGGCCTTAGCGTCGAATTTCTCGTCCAATCGGGCGCAGGAGAGACAGCCTCCATGTCTGATGAGATGTTGGAAAGCGCCGGCGCGCGAATTGTCGCCGATGCTGCCACGCTCTATGGCGAGGCCGATATGGTGTTTAAGGTCGGTGGGCCATGCTGCAATGGCAACGGCGCCGTTGATGAACTGGCGATGATGAAATCGGATGCCGTTCTGATCGGCTTGCTGAACCCCTTGTTCCAGCGCGAACAGGCGGCAGCTTATGCCAAGCACGGTCTGACCAGTTTCGCCATGGAACTTATCCCGCGTATCAGCCGGGCACAGAGCATGGACGCGCTCTCCTCCCAGAGCAATATTGCTGGCTATAAAGCGGTGATCGATGCGGCGGAGACCTTTGGCAAGATTTTACCGATGATGATGACAGCGGCGGGCACCATTGTGCCGGCCAGAGTTGTTGTCATGGGCGCCGGTGTGGCGGGCCTTCAGGCAATTGCCACGGCGCATCGCCTTGGCGCCATCGTCAGCGCCTTCGATGTCCGCCCGGCGGTCAGGGAGCAGGTTGAAAGTCTCAGCGCGACGTTTATTGAAGTTGAGGACACCCAGGCCGGCTCGGCAGAAACCTCCGGCGGCTACGCGCGCGAAATGGGCGAGGATTCCAAAAACGTCAGGCCGGAGTGATCCACGAGACCATGAAGAAGCAGGATATCTGCATTACAACCGCGCAAATCCCCGGAAAAAAGGCGCCGATCTTGATAACCGAGGCGATGGTCAAGGATATGAAGGCCGGTTCGGTGATCGTCGATATGGCAACCGAGACAGGCGGCAATTGCGAGCTGAGTGAGCGCGATGCCGTGGTGGTGAAATATAGCGTCACGATCATTGGTCACGCCAATTATGCAGCCCGCGTGCCGACCGATACCAGCGCGCTTTATGCGCGCAATCTCTACAATTTCATTTCGCCTATGATCGATGGTGAAACCGGTGAGCTAACATTTGATTGGGAAGATGAAGTCATCAAGGGCGCGCTTTTGACCCGTGACGGCGCAGTCGTTCACGCGGCATTGCAGGATAAGGAAGTGTAAGCATGGAACATGTGCTGGAAATTCACCCGCTGATTATCGCCCTGACGGTTTTCGTCATGGCGGTTTTCGTCGGCTATTACGTGGTGTGGAGCGTGACACCGGCGCTGCATACGCCGCTGATGTCAGTGACCAACGCGATCTCGAGTGTGATTATCGTTGGCGCACTGCTCGCGGCGGCGCCGATGGAAGACAGTTGGGCTAAGGTCCTTGGCGGTATTGCCGTCGGCCTGGCATCTATCAACATATTTGGCGGCTTCACCGTGACCCAGCGGATGCTGCAAATGTATAAAAAGAAGTAGAGGGCGAGCGCAATGACAGCCAATCTTGCGGCGATTCTTTATTTAATCGCCGGCGTTTGTTTCATCATGGCGCTGCGCGGCCTGTCCTCGCCCGCTTCGGCCCGTGCCGGCAATATTTTAGGCATTGTCGGCATGGTGGTTGCTGTCGGCACCACCCTGGCACAGCCCGGCGTTGAGGATTATCTCTGGGTCGTTATCGGCATCGTCGCCGGTGGTTTGATCGGCACTGTGATCGCGCTCAAGATCAAGATGACCGCCATGCCGCAATTGGTGGCGGCGTTCCATAGTTTGGTTGGTCTTGCCGCCGTTTTGGTGGCGGCGACCGCCGTTATGGCACCCGAAGTGTTTCATATTGCGATAGACGGCGATATCCGCCTAGTCAGCCGCATAGAAATTTGCATCGGCATGGTGATCGGCGCCATGACCTTCACCGGCTCGATCATCGCATTTGCCAAGCTGCAGGAATTGATGTCCGGCTCGCCCCTGGTGTTTCCCGGGCAGCGCCTGTTCAACCTCCTGGTGGCGCTGCTGATTGTCGCCCTTGCCATTATTTTTTGTTTCGACCAATCGCCGACGATCTTCTGGATCATGACGGTGGTGGCGCTGGTGTTCGGCGTGCTGATCATCATCCCCATCGGCGGCGCCGATATGCCGGTGGTGATCTCCATGCTCAATTCCTATTCGGGTTGGGCCGCAGCCGGCATTGGCTTTACCCTCGACAATACGGTGTTGATCATCGTTGGCGCGTTGGTTGGCTCGTCGGGTGCGATTCTCAGCTACATCATGTGTAAGGGCATGAATCGCTCGTTTATCAGCGTCATTCTCGGCGGCTTTGGCGGTGAGGGTGCGGCGGCGGTGAAAAGCGATAAGCCGCATAAGGCGGGCAGTGCCGATGACGGCGCCTTTATCCTCTCCAATGCGGGCTCTGTGATTATCGTTCCGGGCTATGGCATGGCCGTGGCCCAGGCGCAGCATGCGGTGCGTGAGATGGTTGAGGAGCTGCACAAAAAGGGCGTGAAGGTGCGTTACGCCATTCATCCCGTGGCCGGGCGTATGCCGGGCCATATGAATGTGCTGCTGGCGGAAGCCAATGTGCCCTATGATGATGTCTTCGAGCTTGATGAAATCAACAGCGACCTTTCCAGCACCGATGTGGCCTTCGTGATCGGTGCCAATGATGTGGTCAATCCGGTCGCCAAGACGGACCCGCAAAGCGTTATCGCCGGCATGCCTATCCTCGATGTGGAAAATGCTAAGACGGTGCTGTTCGTCAAGCGCTCGCTGTCACCGGGCTATGCTGGTATCGACAATCCGGTGTTCTATAACTCCAACACCATGATGCTGTTTGGCGATGCCAAGAAAATGGTTGAGGCAATCGTTAAGGCGCTCTGATACACGCCTCTGCGCCATACCTCCGCTACAGCACCTAATAGATCATGTGAGCGCCGCCGTAAGGCGGCGTTTGCATTTGCTTGCCTGCCATAAAGATGAAAGCAGGCTTGGTGCATCAATTATATTGCTTGAATACTGGTTGGAGTCAGCGCGCGCTCATGCCGCCGCAATCCTGCGGCGGCTCAATCCAGAAAAAAAGAAGTGGGGAGGGGCGCTATTCTTCCCGTGACAACCGCTTGCGTGCCAACTTACGGGCACGGCGGATCGCCTCGGCTTTTTCACGCGCACGCTTCTCCGACGGCTTCTCGTAATGCCGACGCATCTTCATTTCGCGGAAAATGCCTTCACGCTGCATTTTCTTCTTCAGCGCCTTCAGCGCCTGGTCGACATTGTTCTCTCTGACGACGACCTGTACCAAACCATTATTCCTTGAATATGCGGGTTAATTCTAAAGCAGTGCGGCGTAATAACACGCCCACGACCGCCTGTGAAGGGCTGGCGCATTGAATAGTGGAGTTTATCCGATTTCTTCTTTTTGTCTGGTTAACGCCTTTGCCTAGTTTACCCCACTCTATTGCGCGGCCATAGTGTAGGCATGGCAATTTTGAAAATAGCCCGCATGGGGCATCCCGTGCTGAAACAGGTGGCAGCAACCATTTCCGATCCGAAAACGGCGGAAATCGGGCTGCTGATCCAAAATATGATCGATACATTGGCGGATGCCGCCGGTGCCGGGCTGGCAGCGCCGCAGGTGCATGTTCCGCTGCGCCTAGTGATGTTCCATGTGCCTGCCGCGCGGGCGCAGGAGGAAGACGGAGAGGCGGCAGAGGGCTGTCCCTTCACCGTCCTGATCAATCCCGAGATTGACGTGCTGAGCGAAGAAATCTCCACTGGCATAGAGGCATGTCTATCCCTGCCGGATTTGGCCGGCATGGTGCCGCGCTTCAACCATATTCGCTATTCCGGCCTGGATCATCGCGGTGAAGCGGTTGAGCGCGAGGCCAGTGGCTTCCATGCCCGAGTGGTGCAGCATGAATGCGACCATCTCGATGGTATCCTCTATCCCATGCGTATGGATGATCTCTCCACGCTGACTTTCACCAGCGAAATTTCCCGCACGCGGGCAGAAGAGATGGAAGACGGGGAAGAACCGCAAGACATAGGGGAGGTGGCGTATGCTGAAGACGGATGAAACCCGTGATCGGCTGCTGGCGGCAGCGCTGGACCATGTGCCGTTTGACGGCTGGGGTGATAAAGCGCTGATGACGGCGGCTGAGGAAATCGGCATCGGCGCTGATGCGGCGCGGCGCGCCTTTCCGCGCGGCGCGTCATCATTGATCGAATATCACTCTGCCTGGGCCGATCAGCGTATGCTGGATAACCTGGATGAAGCAGCGCTAAAGGACTTGGGCGTGCGCCAACGCGTGTCTAAAGCGGTGCGTAACCGACTGGAGCAAAATGACTCCTCGCGCGAAGCCATCCGCGCCGCCGTGGGCTATCTTGCCATGCCGCAAAACGGCTTGTTGTCGCTAAAATGCTTGTATCGGACGGTTGATGCCGTGTGGTTTGCGATTGGCGATAAATCGTTGGATTTCAATTTTTACAGCAAGCGCGCTATTCTCGCCGGCGCTTATAGCGCGACGCTGCTCTATTGGCTTGATGATCAATCCGAGGATCACGCGGATAGTTGGGCGTTTCTCGACCGCCGCCTAAACGATGTGGTGCGAATCGGTCGGGCGAGCGGTAATCTAGGTAATAACCTGCAACGTATTGTGCCCTCAGTGGGGCTGCTGGCCCGCCTGTCGAAAGGTGAATTGGGGCGGAACTTCGATTTTCTCCGCACCCGACCGCCCCGTCCCTCCGGGAGCTAAACGGGCTGCTCCCGGACCCAAGGCTTAATCCGCCTGGTCGATCGGAATCTCCGGCACGTTTGCGGTTTGCCGGGCGCGCCAGGCATCAAGGGCCGCGGCAACATTATCGTCACTGAGAGCGATAATGGCAGCTGCAAGCAGGGCTGCGTTGACTGCACCAGGCTTACCAATGGCAAGCGTTCCGACCGGAATGCCGCCCGGCATCTGAACGATCGACAGCAAACTGTCCATGCCCTTGAGAGAGGCGCTTTCCATCGGCACGCCGAGGACCGGAAGCGGGGTTAGTGCGGCGGTGACACCCGCCAGATGCGCTGCACCGCCGGCGCCGGCGATGATAACCTGCAAACCACGCTCCTTGGCGTTGGCACAGTAGAGGCTGTGTCGCTCCGGCGTGCGGTGAGCAGATATGATACGCGATTCACACGCGATGGAGAGGTTTTCCAGGGTTAGTGCGCAGTTGCGCATGACGAGCCAGTCTGACTGGCTACCCATAATAATGCCCACACAGGGCTTTTCGCTGCTCAAAATCTTACAATGCTCTCTTTTTTGGTGAAATTCGTTAAAAAACAAAATCGTTTACCATTACAAAGGTACAAAGGTGATGTTAAAGGGCGCGCCCTGGAACGAAAAGGTTCTTTTCAAAGAATTCGACCTAACAGGGCTATGTTTTTGTAATTGAGAATGACATATGCTAACCAAGTTATCGATGTTAACACTAATTGGCACCGAAGCGGTGCTGATTGAGAGCGGTATTGAATGAAGATTGAAGGAAACAGATCGGCGCGGGTTGGCGGAACCAGCCGTGCTGGAGGCGCCAAGAGCGGCGCGTCAAGCGCCAGCGTTGGCGCCAGTCATACGATTCAGGATACGACCTCCGTGATGGGAATTCCTGAGGCCGACCTGACGCCGAAAGTCCGCGTCGCGATCATGACGCTGATGGAGGAAGTCGCACGCCTCCGTGACGAATTGAATAATAGTCTTGGCCGGATTCAGCATCTTGAGCGCTTGGCCGATCAGGATTCACTGTTGCCGGTCTATAACCGCCGCGCCTTTGTGCGCGAGTTGACGCGTGCGATTTCCATGACCGAGCGCTACGGCGCGCCGAGCACAGTGATTTATTTCGACGTCAATAATATGAAAGCCATCAACGATACTTATGGTCACCCGGCCGGTGATGCGGCGCTTCACCATGTCGCTAATACGTTGCTCAAGCAGGTGCGCGATTCGGATGTGGTCGGTCGATTAGGCGGTGATGAATTCGGCGTCATCCTCTATCAAATCGATGCTGACGTGGCGCAGGAAAAATCAAGTAAGCTAACGCAGGATATTGTAGCTACGCCAGTGCCGTTCAACGACACGGAATTGACCGTACAAGCTACCTTCGGTTCCTATACCTTTAACGGGGTGGAAGATGCCGGGCAGGCTTTAGCGGAGGCCGACAAGGCCATGTATGAGCGCAAGAATGACGAACGCAAGGAAAGCGCCGCCCAATAAACGACGCGCTCAGTTCAGCAATAATTCATCAAATTGGGTTTCTACAGAAGACCTGACATTGAGAAGAGCCGACACTGCCCGGCGTTCGCACGCGCAGGCAGAATTGATCTGTGGTTTAAATTTTCTGGATCTAATTTTGTCCACAGAAAATGGGCCACAAATAAACCAACAAGTTCATACCGTCTGCCACACATCAATCAGTGCACAATAAGCGGTGCAGATTTCGCGGTTGGCTCAGGTCAAGCACCCCATGCCAGCATGTATGGTAAACGATACGTGCTGGCAAACAGGGCATACCGCAAATAATTCTTGCCGCCAAATGAGGCGGGTTTAAGCGATTAAATTCGGCAGCTTATCGCTTTCAAGCAGGGCGATTTCGTCTTTGAGCGCCAGTTTTAGCTTTTTCATACGTCGCATTCGGACGTCGTCGCTTTCATGGTCGTCAGTTAAATGGTCAATGACATCGCCTAGGTCGCGATGTTCAATTCGAAGAGAGACAAGTCTTTGACCACCCACTCCAGTTTCCATTTTACATCCAGTGTTGTGACATTCCATGATGGTTACTGATGACACTATACTAAATTTCGCTGCAAAAATCGAGTGCGAAAATGGCGCAGGCGTCAATTTTTTACGCTTCAACCTTCATGTAAAAAATATATAAGAGGTTGAAGCTATTATATATTTTATTGATTTTCGATTTAAGGAAGAGAAGCTGGGGAGCTATATCCCGCTCTGGTTCTGATCCTGAATTTGGCCTAGTTTGTGTGTCGGATATAGGCTGAAAACTATGTGCATATTGGCTGGTTTCATAATCAAAAACTGGCCAGCATGGCGCAGCCAGAAAGATATTCATTTGGTACGCTCGGCAAAGAATTGCTCGTTAACGGCCAAAAATATTGGACAAGAGGAGAGGTTCCAGGCGAGAGAGGTGCGCTATTCGCGCTGTAGTTTCTCGATCGTCGTGCTGGTGCTGAAACCGGGTTCGGTCTTCGCTAATAGCACTTTGCCGCCATATTGCTGCACAAATTCTGCGCCGACCACGCTCTCGACCTGGTAATCGCCGCCCTTTATTAGGACGTCTGGGCGGATGGCCTCAATCATGTTAGTCGGCGTGTCTTCGGCGAAAATGACAACAAGGTCGATTGTTTCCAACGATGCCAACACCTGTGCCCGCGCGCTTTCTGATTGTACCGGCCGCTCCTCGCCCTTGAGGCGGCGCACTGAGGCGTCGCTGTTAAGGCCGACAATCAGCCGCGCGCAATTGCCTTTGCTTTGCCGAAGGAGAGAGATATGGCCAGGGTGAAGAAGGTCGAAGCAGCCATTGGTAAAGCCCACTTTATGGTTTTCCAGGCGCCATTTCTCGACTACCTCCAGGGCTGTTGTCAGCGGTACGATCTTGGCTTCAGAAGAGGTCAAGTCGCTGGCGCGCACGGCATGCAGGAGATCCGCAGCATAGACCACGGCAGTACCTGACTTACCCACCACCACGCTCGCCGCCACATTGGCCAGAGCCGACGCTTCTTCGAGGTCAACGCCATTTGCTATGGCGCTCGCTAAGGTGGCGACCACTGTATCGCCGGCGCCGGAGACGTCGAATACCTCGCGCGCCTGGGCCGGTAAATGTTCGACAGCGCCCTCTTTGGTGATCAGCGTCATACCGTCCTGGCTGCGCGTTACCAGAAGCGCCGAGATATCCAATTGTTTTATCAGGGACTGCCCGGCAGCGACGATTTCACTTTCCGTGTTCACGGCGGCGCCGGTGGCAGCTCCGAGTTCGCGGCGGTTGGGCGTGATGATACTGGCGCCCTGATAGCATTGGTAATTGTCACCCTTCGGATCGACGACCACCAGCTTACCGGCGCTGCGGGCGCATTTTATCAAGGCCTGGCAAAGTGCGTCGGTGAGGACGCCCTTGGCATAATCCGAGAGCACCAGTACGTCGCATTCGGGGATGATGTCCTCCGCCATGCGCAATAGATTTTCAGCACATTGTTCGCCGATCCAACGCCGGGTTTCCCGGTCGGTGCGCAAAAGCTGCTGCCCGCCGGCGACAAATCGAGTTTTTTCGGTCGATGGGCGGCCGGCCTCGACCAGCAAATGCGGTTCAATGCGGTCTTCCTTGCCGACCATTTGCGTGAGAGTGCGTCCGGTTTCATCATCGCCAACCACTGAGAGCAGGGTTGCTTTTGCACCGATACTGATAAGATTGCGCGTCACATTGCCGACGCCGCCCAGCATCACCGATTGCCGCTCAATGCCGAGGATCGGCACCGGTGCTTCCGGTGATGTACGCTCAACCGTGCCATAGACAAAGCGATCCAGCATGAGATCGCCGACGCACAGGATGCGCGCTTGGCTCAGGGATTCGATATGGGAAACCAGAATGGAAGGGGTGATCATCTTTGGCACGTCTATTATCTGCTGGTACATGTGTCGCAAGAATGTGGCGGATTTTTGCTTAACACTTGCGATCTGCACGGGCAACATAGCCGATGTCGCCCTCCCATGGCCATAAATCCGTGGATAAACCTCTTCCTAGCACTTGCCCTCAAAGGGACGGCGCGCCAAAATCCCGCCTCCGTGAAGGGGGAACCATCCTCCGCAGAGGGGGAACCAGAGTGACGAAGAGCGATTGGCAGACAGAATATAGCCGCCGACTATGCACAGCCGATGAGGCGGCTAATGGATTACGTGACGGCGAGCGTTTGATCCTGCCGACCTTGGCCGGTCAGCCGCCGGCCATCTTGGCGGCCATGAGCGAGCAATTGCGCGAGGGCACTATGGCGCGGGTACGGATTGGCACGATTTTACCGGGTCCGGCTGTCAGCGATAATCTCCTGCTCCCAGAATATGTGGATCGATTCCAATGGGACAGCTTGTTTTGCGGTAGTTCGGATCGTGCCGGCGTGTTTGAAGGCATTTACGATATGACGCCGATGCATTTCGGCCAGATGCCGAAGATCATGCGCGACGACATGAAGGTTGGCGCCGTGATCTCTCTTGCCTCACCGCCCGATGCGGACGGTTATATGAGCCTTGGCATCAGTATCGATTACACCAAATCATTGATTGAAACGGGGCGCTATAGCGCGGTTGAGGTCAACCCCAACGTACCGAACGTGTTTGGCGATTGCCGCGTACATGTCACGGATGTCGATGCGATTGTTGAAAGTGACGAAGAAATATTCGTCTTGGCCAATCCGCCGGTGACACCGCATGACGAGAAGATCGGCGCGTTGATTGCTGAGCGTATTCCAAATGGTGCGACCATCCAGCTTGGCTATGGCGCGGCGCCGAGCGCCGTTGGTCTATCTCTTCGTGGCCATAAACATCTCGGTATTCATACGGAGATGTTTGTTGATGCCATGCGAATATTGATGGAAGAGGGCGTTGTCGATAATTCACAAAAATCGATCAATCCCGGAAAAACGCTCTACACCTTCGCCGCCGGATTGCGCGAGACCTATGAGTTTTTGCATGAGAACCCGGCCATTGAGGGTCATCCGGTGGAATATACCAACGATGTGTCGGTGATTGCCCAGCATCAGGGCATGGTGTCGATCAATGCGACCATCGCGGTCGACCTTACCGGCCAAGCATGCTCCGAATCTATCGGCAGTCGGCAATATAGCGGTAGCGGCGGCCAGGTTGACTTCATTCGTGGCGCCATGATGGCCGAGGGTGGGCGGTCCTTTCTCGTCACCCATTCGACCGCCAAGAAAGGGGCGCTTTCCAGCATTATGGGCGATCTTGCGTCGGGCTCGGTGGTGACCACGGCGCGCACCGACGTAGATATGGTGGTCACGGAATATGGCGTGGCGGAACTGCGCGGCAGGTCACTGCGCGAGCGCGCACAGGCGCTTATCAGCATTGCCCATCCAAAATTTAGAGATAGCTTGCAGGAAGAAGCCGGCAAAAAGGGGCTCGGTCTGCGTTAGGGTATTTCGCGCTCGCGCGGGATGCCCCAATTCTTATGTAATGAAGCAAGTCAACATCGCAGATACTTTTACCTGCTCGGGGGGTTCTCTAAGGCTTGCCGGTAGAACTTAAGTGACTGAACCAGGTCGGCGTTCAGTCGCTGTTATCGCCTGTCGATGC
>Ga0114999_10003852_pt1 | contig 18527 bp, 7 predicted proteins | sample ArcticOcean_MG_C_3_FD_89820 | JGI IMG/M metagenome (GOLD analysis project Ga0114999, IMG submission 89820) | Marine microbial communities from western Arctic Ocean - ArcticOcean_MG_CB8_126 | ecosystem: Environmental > Aquatic > Marine > Oceanic | place: Arctic Ocean: Canada Basin | collected...
GACGTTGGACCACAAACCCTGAATTTGGCATATGTATTTTTTCTGAAAGGGCTGAAAGAGAATAAATATGATGATCTTATGAAGTCTTGGGAGCTATTGGAACATAATAGATCTCATGCAAATGGTTACAGCATACAAGGAAACGAACCATTAATTATTGCAAACTTAATACGAGTAAATTTTTGCCTCAGAAAATTCTATTTTGCAAATAGTGGAATAAAAGCCTTCGCAAATTCGTTTCCACTGACAAGACGAATTCACGAGGTATCTCAGAGGATTATTATTCAGTATGATGGGATAAAATTTATTCTTAAGGACGCTAAGTTTGAGATTGATTGGCATGATGGTGCTAATTTACGCGGTATATTTTTGAATAATCAATGGTTTTAGCAAAAATCCAATTTGGACACAGAGGAGAGAGTTAGTGAAGAAAATTTTTCATGTAATTGTATTTTTTATTGTTTTTGCATGTAGTGTTGGGCAGGCTGCAAAGTTAGCTATTGGTGAGGGGCAGAGCCCTCGCAATCTTAATCCATTAGTTATAAAATTTGCAGTTGAGCAAAGGTTAAAGTCTTTAGTCTTCAAGAGCATGATGGGGTACGATTATCAGGAAAGACCGGTACCAATCCTCTTCCAAAATAGTGATACAAATTCTGATGACCTGATGGAATGGAAATTTAAGATTGCTCCAGGGATAAAATGGAACGATGGTGTTGATGTATCCGCGGTAGATTTTGATTTTTCAAGAGGGGTAATAGCAAATTCGGCAAGCAGATCGATATACCGCGAATTTGTCACAAATATTAGATCTATTTCTGAACTTCAGGATGGTGAATTTAATATTACTTTTCTACGAACTGTCGAACGACCAACAGAAATGTTGTATTTTCCTATTGTTCCCCGGCATAAATTTGATGACAGAACCAGACATATATCAGAGAATGGAGAATTTGGATTAATACCAGAGATGACGGTTGGTTGCGGTCCATATGTTTTTAAAGCCCGTGAAGGCGCTTTTAACAGAATAATGTTCGAAAGATTTGAACAATATTTTGGCGGTTGGGGTGATTTACCTGATAAAACCGGTCCATTTGATCCTGCTCCTGAAAGAATTGATAAGATAGTTGTTGAGGTAATTGAGGATCCCGTATTACTGCGCCAGGCATTGATGCAAGGACGATTCCACTTATTACCCGAAGTCAGATCAGAAGATCTTGAATTGCTTACAAATACACCCACGACTAAAATTAAAGAGTATCCTCGTTTAACCTTTTCAAGCTTTGTATATAATATGGGCGAAAGTGGTAATCAGTTTATTTCTGAATACAAGAAAGTAAGACAAGCTATTGATATGGTAATCGATCGATCTGGAAACTTGAGGCAAATTTACAATATCGGTGAGGATATTATGTCGCCTGATATGAGTCAAATATTGCCCGGTGGTCCTTATATCGATGGCGGAAATCTTGATTTGAGCTACCGCCCTTATGACATGGAATTAGCAAAAAGGATGTTATCTGAATTAGGATTTGAACGGGGTTCTGACGGAATTCTCGAAAAACATGGAGTTAAATTTGAAGTCAGATTAGTTACCCATACCCGTGACAATTCGATGGAACAAGTTTGCCAACGGTTTGTTTCTAACCTAGAGGAACTTGGTGTTAAAGTAGATTTCCAACACATGGAGCTTATCCAATATGAATCTGAAGTAGTAAATGACAGGAAATTTGATATAGCATTTGAGGAATTTTGGTTTGAAAAAAATCAAAAAATAGTACGTGAATTATTCTATTCAAGTTCTGCGAATAACTTCATCGGTTATAATAATCCTGACTTAGACCGCTTGTGTGACAGGATATCTAATTTGCCCGATATGGATGACGAATTGTCTGCCAGGTCTGAAATCCACTCCATATTGCATGATGATGTGCCATATTCTTTCTTGTTCTATCTTCCAAGTTATGCTGGGTATAGTCATAACAGACTAAAGAATTTTGATCCAAAAGGACATGATTTTTATGATGATATAAACCTATGGTATATGGTTCCGGAATGGTAAAATGAGTTTTGTTTATAGTCTTTCGTATGAGTTATTGCGATTTGTTGTCGTTGTTTGGTTAACAACACTTCTGATATTTACAATAATATTTTATTCGCCCGGTGGAAGAGAGCGAATAGAACCTGTCTTTTTGGGAAAAAGCTCAACTTTTACGACTGAAATAAAATATGGCTATTGGCAGGTTTATTCTGCATGGTCGCTTAGAATTCTCCATGCTGATATGGGATTTGATAATTATCATGATGATGTTCTGAGTAGATTGAAAACAGCAATTCCACGCTCGATTGGCATAATTGGGTTTGCTGTATTTTTCTCACTCATTTGGAGCAGTTTCGTGATTATTTTCGACAATATAAAAATCAACCTGGTGTTTGGTAGAATTACTATGATATTTTTGTTTGCAATATTTTCTTTACCTGCGTATGTGATCGGCAGATACATTGGGTTCAGCTCATTGTTATTTACAAATAGTGAGATCATGTACTGGTATATCATAGCGTTAGCTGGATTGCTATTATCTTTATTTGATGGTTATTACAATGAAGTTACTCAAGCGACAAAATCACAAATTGGTTCCATCAGAACTGAAGCATATTACCTGATGCTAATTGTTAAAGGTGCAAAAACATGGCGACATATTAGGAATGCTGTTTTTATTTACATCTCTCATTTGATGTTTATGAGGATAGCCGTCTTAATCGGTGGTTCCGTAATTTTAGAATATGTCTTCAACATTCGTGGTTTGGGCGACCTGTTGATTCAATCGGCACGAACAAGAGATAGCAATTTATTATTGGGTATTGCTTTGACAATGGGCTTAATAGTAGCATTGATGCAATTCAGTCACCGAATAATGAGCATGGTTCTCGATCCAAGATTGAGAAATGTAGGTAAAATTTAAGAGAACGGATTATATCTAAATTTATTTGTCAGCTGCTATAAAAATAATAATTTACTACTATTTATTGATAAACAAGGCGCGTTAATTTGCAGATTTTTGAAGAAGTACAGAGTAAAACGATAAACATCGTAGAGGCTGATACAAAGCAATTTCACTTAGCTAACCCGATTCAGGCTAAATTATCCTATTGGCAATCTCTGACTATTGTGGCGTGGTTTTTACTCGCAGCGTTAATACCATATGCTCCAAAGGTTAACTATCAATTAAAAAATTCTCCTCCTTTTGAGTCATCCTTACTTGGAAGAGACGGCTCTGGAAGAGATGTGCTTGTTCATGGAGTTATGGCTGTACGTTTATATATTCTTCCAATAGTTATAATGCTCGGTGTGGCGTTTGGAATAGGATTAATTCTCGCCATGTTAGGAGCCGAACTTAGACCAATAAGGATATTATGGTTTGATGCCTGGAAGGCTTCTGCAGGTATTATATCGGTGATTTTAGATATTCTCGAAGCTCTGCCAGGTATAGTGATAGTGTTGATACTTGTGACAAATCTTGAACATCCTAACCTGAACTGGGTAGCTATGATATTAGGAGTTATCGGATCAGCTAAGGTCGCACGTGAATTGATTCTCAAAATACGCGTTTTAAAAAGTTCTGATTTTATTGATGGCGCTATCGCATCGGGTGTGTCTTGGTGGCAAATAGTTTTTAAACATATTTTGTATCGAAACAGCTTTACTGTGTTAGTAAATCAGGCGATTAACTTAATTATACTTCTAATTCTGCTGGAAATATCATTTACATACATTGCTGATACAGTCTGGAGCCCGTGTATTTTGTATCCACCCGATTTCCCGAGCTGGGGTAAAATGATCTTTGAAGGTAGTGCAAACTTATCAACCTGGTGGATAGTCGCGTGGCCAATGTTTTTACTATTTCTTTTGCTAAATAGCTTTCGATATATCGGCAATACTGTTATACGAATCCGCGAAGAAGCAAAATGACCGCTGAATCAAGAACAATATTAAGTGTTAAATCGTTAAAGGCATACCTTTATGAAAAAAGTCGCCGGACTTTTAATCGGGTCATACAAGATGCAACATTTGATGTTAAAATGGGTCAGATTACCGGTTTAGTTGGCGAATCTGGTAGTGGAAAGACGTTAACTGCTTGTAGTATATTAGGCATCTTGCCACATACACCTGGAATAGTCGGTGGGAAAATTATTTTTCGCAATAAGGATGGATCTCAAGATATGTTAGAGGGCATATCTGACGATAGAATCTGCAAAATTAACCAAAATGGTAATTCATTAGTAATTCATAAAGATCTGTCAGCCTGGAATCGCCTGTACAACTATGAAGGTCGGATGAAAAAATTAAGAGGGCGAGAAATTTGTATCATAATGCAAGGTGCAAAGTCATCTCTTAATCCCTATATGACCGTCATGGATCAAATTGTGGAAGGATCAGAAATTGGAAATCATGGTAATTGCGATTCTGATTCTGTGAATAAATTGATGCTGGAATTAAACTTGGGTCCGCATGCGAATAAATTTTCGAACGAGCTGAGTGGCGGAACCTGTTTTAGAGTAATGATTGGGATGGCACTTGCCGCATCACCAGGTCTTTTAATTGCAGATGAACCTACAACCGGAATTGACCCACCTCTGCAGGTGAAAATAGTTGAATTGTTTGAAAAATATAAAAGCTCAATTAATAGCGATACTCAGCACTCACCTGCCATGCTATTGATTACGCATCAGATGCATCTCGTTAGGCGCCTCGCGGATTGGATTGTTGTTATGTACGGTGGAAACGTTGTGGAGCGTGTCAGGAGTCAAGATCTTTATAGCGATAATTGTCACCCATATACTGCCATGTTGCTGCGTTCAGCGAGAGTTAAAAATTTATGTAATCGTCAAAATGCGATCGGTACTATTGGGCAAAAAACTGACACGAGCAAAGATCAAAAAGGATGTATCTTTCAGCATCATTGTCCATTAGTAGATAAAACATGTCGTGAAGAAATACCAATTTGGACAGAGCTAAGTGAAAGTCATTTTATTCGCTGCCATCATCATGATAAACTTTAGAAAGGGTATTCGCTATTGAAGAAAATAATTGAATTGCAGAAGCAAAACAAACCAGGTTTTGTATTGAAATTGGATAATGTGAATAAGCGTTTCCCTAAACCTGCAAGGCCGTTAAAGTGGATTATGGATAAGGTACGTGGGCGTTCTTCCGAATTTAATGTACTTAATAACATATCTTTGGAGTTGTATCCTGGTGAATCTCTCGGTATAATCGGTGAGAGTGGTTGTGGGAAATCGACATTAGCTAAAGCGATATTAAGGTTGTTAGATAATTTAAATTCAGGTGCAATACATTATTGTAACTCAGATAATGATATTTACAATTTAAATTCGTCAGAGTTATCAGATTTTCGACAAGACGTTCAAATGATTTTCCAGCATCCTGATACAGCATTTAATCCTCAAATGAGGCTTGTGGACTCTATGAATGAGGCATTTAATTTGGGTGATAATCGAAAAAAAAAGCGTTTAAATAACAAAGGATTCACTGGGATTAGCTCACAAAATAAACATTTTAGATTAAAAGCGAACTTAAACACAAAAGCTGGTAGCGGAGTAATTGATTATCCATACTTGGACGAGTTATCCCTCAGGTGGCAAGAATTTATACGCTTTCCAAACATGCTTAGTGGTGGCGAAAAAAAGAGGATGAGTATCCTGCGAGCACTTGCATTGAATCCCCAAATTATTATTGCAGATGAGCCATTTGCAGGTCTAGATGTGTCATTACAAGAAAATATAGTTAAACTATTTGAGAAAATACGATCAGAATATCGGGTTAGCTTTCTCGTAATTTCCCATGATATCGAAGTGGTCAAGCGTTTTTGCCAACGTGTGGCAGTAATGTATCTCGGAACGATTGTGGAAATAGGAACAATTGAGCAGGTTACATCAGCTAGTAAACACCATCCATATACATCAGGATTGTTGGCAGCATCGGAGTTTTTGACCAACCCTGATATATCCTCAAATAATGATCTTGATTGTTTGGGTTGGGAAGCTTCTGAATTTCCTTCAAATAGTAATAATTCTAAGTGTATATACACAGATAGATGTCCGTTATATATGAATAACGTCGTTTCCAAGGAACAAAAAGCTGTTTGCGAATCCAAACAGCCGGAGCTTAAATCACTAAATGGTGGCCATCAAATAGCATGCCACTATAATTAGATTATTCGGAATTAACAATGAAAATAAGATTAAATTGTATTTGGATGATTGTAATAACAGGAGCTATTACTTTCGGATTTCCGTCCCGCAGCGATGCTCAAAGTTTTTCGAGCATCGAGCGAGGCTTGGGAACCACATTTACCAATAGAGGGAAAACAATTCTGGCTTTTGACAGGTTTGTCGAAGGGAATGGGCTCTCAATCGAGGAAATCCAGGCTCACCTCGGCTCCAGTTATCAAGATATAGAGGCTAATTTGGAGCGACTCTCGTCTATTAATGGAGGAGAATTGATGGCACTGGACATGCTTAATAGGGCAATAGCATCATTTACAGCAAGTAATAGAGGCTTTACACAATCGTTGCGATCTCTGTTGAGTCTTACTGCAAAAAATTCACTGTCAGTTGATGGCCAGTTGTTAGCCTTCGTCTGCCAAATGGAGCTTGGGCAAGTTGAGCCTGCAATCACTCGTTTAAAGACGAAAATAATTCCAAACATTAATGAACTTTCCAAATATTCATCAAGTGATGTTATTGCAGCTATCAATAGCTTAAACGGATCGATTGACGGTGCCACATATCATAAATTGCGCAAGAAGGTCATGGAAGTATCCTTTGGTAATGATTTAATAACTCCCGGCCGATCGCGACTAAAATTTACTATTCTACCTATAAATAACAAATTAACTTTTACAACAGGAACGGATTTTACTCCCATTTTAGACGTAAATCAGCGGGTGGCGTTTGTTGCACCTGAGAAAACATTACCCAAGGTGAAATTACAGAAAGTTGCTCAGCAAACCCCCATTACTCTTAGTAAAACTGAGCCAAAGTCCATAGCAATTACTGAGCCCGAAAAGCAATCTAAAAGTTTACAAAATTTTGATAATACACAAGATAATGAATCAGCACCTGTCATTACATCTACCGAAGTTGATAAAAAACGTGATGATATAAAGAAGAAAATAGAGAAGCCCAATAAGAAAAGAGATAAAAAAGAGTTAGCTTTATTTGCAGGTCAGCCCGCTCGTATTAAAATCATGCCCAGAAGTCAAATAGCGGTTTCACGCGATCAGAAGAAGCTTGCACAGGGTCACTTTCTCCGTGGGCAGGACTACTATAGGGAAGCTAAAAAACAACAAATAAAAGCCAAAGAAGAACTGAACAATTCTTTCGAGAAAGCTGGCATCACACCAACTACAATTCGGATAAGATTGGGTGATGAATCCAAATCGATGGCTGCTTTTTTTAATGAATTAGCGAAGCAATATGATGATAACAAATATAAACAGATACTTGGGCGATTTCGTGAGTTTGTTACCAAGATCTACAGAGCATTAGATTTCTTTCAAAAAGCAATCGAGGCTGATCCACAATTGGTAGATGCGTACGTTGGATGCTCACTGGTTTATTTTGCACTTGGCTTGGAGGATGAGGCATTAATGTACCTTGATGCCAGTGCTGCAATGGGATTTGTTAACCTCAAACACATGAATATCATGTCCGACACCGATCTTAAGGAAGCTGTTTTAGAAGCAGCTAAGTTATACTATAATAAGCGAGAGCTTATATACACAATCAGAGCTTTGGAATATGATTGGTTACCTGATCAAAAAGGTCTCCCTTTTACTGCCTCGATGTCTCCAGATTCTGTGGCATTATTAGTTATCCATGAATATTACAATACTCTGATTGAAAAAATTGAAACTGAGATTGAAAAGTCGGATAGTAGGAGTAAGAATAAATTACTTGAAGTTAAATGGAGAAATCAGTTTTTAACGACGGACTTTTTGCTTTCAATCAAACAAAAAGACCTGGCAGTATTAGATTGGCGGCAAGTTAAAAGGCAGATTTCGATTGAGAACAGAAAAAATGGCTTGAAGATGACAACGAGTATGCGTGAGAGTATTAAGGCAATCGATAGTGAAATTAAATTAATGAAATCGATTCAACAATTCAGGTTTATCTTATCTCCCCTCTTAACCGGTCCAGAGTATAATGCAAAAGCAAAAATAAGAATTTACCGCGCTGCAACTGAATCTTCTGATCCCTCTATGCGATATGCTAATAGTGATGATTTGGATATTGTCCTGCTAAAGACGCGGCATGAGATTTCAATTCGGACATTATATGAAAGCCCAATGATCTCTGGCGAAGAAATAATTGCACTTCCATCTGGTCATTATTCAGTCACTTTAGAAATTGAGGGACTGCGTATCAGGGAGGACAATTTATTACCTATGGTTGTAAAAATAGGTGAACTGGGATCCATTATAACAATTCAACCTGATCTAAATTTATATATTGAAGAAAATTCACGCAAAGTTGTTCCACTATTGTTTAACAAGAATGAATATGACATTCAGAATGGAAGAGTTTATAGCATGAAAATAGATGAAGATACGGATGAGGATGCTGATTCGGATCGAACTATTGATTTTGAAATTGGAGTATGCACTGGGCTGATGACGATTGGACAGCTTACTCTGGAAGATGGACGTCCCATGTTGGACCTGATAATCGATAGACCTGATTATATTCCACCATCGCGAGATCAAATTCGCGACCCAGTTAAAGCTATTACTTGGTTTCTTGTTCTGGCTTTTTTCTTACTCTAATTGAATAATAAGGATAGATAATGCGTTTCGCAAATTCTGTAAAATCAACATTGATTCTAATGTTTATTACATTGGGGTCGAGCCTAAGTGCTCAAAATCAAAATGTACTTCTTGTCCAAATGGGTATATCCTCGGATAAGATTCCTCGAGATGCCGGACTTGTTACATGTAGTGTAAGTTTTAATATTCTGGATGGAACTTGCAAAAGTATAAGAATTTTATCTAATCAAGAAGATGTTCGAATCATGCCCACCGGGTGTAAAATTGATGATTTACACATTGCCCTGATGAACGGAGCCAATGTGAATCCTTCTTTTGAGGGGCTAACATGGAATTGGGATGAGCAAGGCTATCTTATGCTAAACTTCAATCCATTGCTCACACATAATTCCAGCGTTGAGGTAAAGGTAAGTCTTGTGTATGAAAAATTACCAACTTCGGGGATAAGGATATCGGCTGAAGTTTCGAATGATGGTATTGGCTGGACATTATGCCAATCTTCCGGATCATTAATGTATGAATTAGAGCAATAGCGATCAATATTAATGCAAAAATGTTTATTGCAAGTTTGTACCAATTTAATAATGCTGTATTTATGTTGATAAAACATTTTGGCAGCGGATATTATAAACCGAATCATGAATTGTTTGACTCCATGAGAGAAATGTACCGCTGCTTTTGGGTGCTATCAATTTGCCTGTGGAGATGTAATTAGCGATGTATGCTGAACCTTTGCCAATATATTGTGCACCGCTATCAATTAATCTGAAATTGGAATAGAAAATGACCTCACTTAGCTCGATTAGAGAAAAATCGTTGATCTGCATGATAGTGCTATTAATCTCAACTGCCATTGGCTGGACTCAGACAGCTTCAATATCTCCCCGAACTGGGAATGTTGGTGATATGAAACAGTTTGAATATACTATAGTTGTTGAAGATGGTGATACTCCAAATATTATTATAATATCAAATCCTTTCGGTGATGGTCGCTCTGATAATCTGGTTGTGATTTCAGTTTCGATTGATGACCAGAACTGGGGGTTGCGCCAAGGAGATGATTTGGAGGATACGCCCGGTGATGATGATGAATATGTAAATTGGTTTTACGACACCGATGATAATTTATTAGGCATTAATACACCAATCGAGGTCATAACTTCCAGTCTTGTGGTTTCATTTTTTCAGGCGATGCCTTTAGTGCCTGACCAGGGTAATTACTCAGGCAGTTATTCGCCAGATGGAAACGGAGAAGATGTTGATTTACCAACAGGTAATATCGGAGTTACCATAACCCATGGTGAAACTGTAACTGAGTTAAATTATATATCTGCTTTTGATGAAGAGGTGATTGCAGGTACGGTAATGTCGGATAAGCAGGTTGAAGTATTGGATGAATTTGGTAACAGGATGACCGCCTATGCCGGGGAGGTTACTTTTACGACCGATGCAGATCGATTCGAGATCTCTGATGATCAAGTTGATGTCGCGAATGGCATTGCTACTCTGTCGTCCTTTGAAATTCAAAGTACTGGCATAAGTACTTTGACAGCAACCATGGTTGAAGGTGATGTTACGGTTTCTAGTCCGCGAATTAATGTGATTTCTGGACCGTGTAAAACGTTTCGAGTTGTACGCAATATTGCGAGACCTAATGCAGGCACAGAATTAACACTTAGAATATCTAATACCGAAGATGAGTTCGATAATGCTGTGACCGGTACAATTGAAGTATCGGTATCAGGGGCAGGTTCAGGAGCCTCCCCCAACGGTACAAATCCAACTATTCAGGATATATCTCTGGATGCCGATGGTGAAGGCACTGCAACTCAGATATTAGTAACGACTGGCAATTGTATATTTACTTGTGTGTTCGATAACGGCGAAGGTGTGGAAGACATTACTGAAACCGTTAGTGTTGATGTTACCACAGGGGAAGATGTTGGCTCACTTGTTTATGGTGATGGCGACATTCCTGCATCGATTGTAGCTGGAGTTGCAATTGCTAATATTGAAGTCAGTGCTTTAGATATTTATGGCAATACAAAAGGTGATTTCGACGGTGATGTAGATTTTACATCTGGAGGTGGTGTAAACAATGCAGAATATGAGCCAGGTGAAACAGTTAATGTGGTTGATGGAATAGCTACACTTGAATTAAAATACCGCAAAGTCGGATTGTGGGCATTGACAGCGACTCAGGGTGATGTATCTGTAATAAGCCATCAAGTCAGGGTTACGGCTGCTCCTTGTGTTGGATTTTCACTGGTGCTAAATAATGCCGAAACAACAGCAGGTACAGAAATGACGTTGACCGTATCTGAAGCCATGGATGAGTTTGAAAACGCAATAACAGGTCCAATAAGAGTGTCTGTTTCAGGAAGTGCTTCAGGATCATCCCCTAATGGAACTAGTCCAACAGTGCAGAATATATCTTTAGATGCAGAGGGTGAGGGCACTGCCATCGAGATATTAGTAACTACCGGTAGTGCTACGTTTCGCTGTGTGTTTGAAAATGCCAATGCTAATGACATTATAGAGACTGTTAGTGTTGATGTTACCCCTGGGGTTGATGTCGGCTCACTTGTTTACGGTGATGATGATATACCTGAATCATTAGTAGCCGGCGAGCGAACTGACGAAATATCGGTTAGTGTACTTGATAATTTTGGCAATGCAAAAACAGACTTTGATGATGATGTAGTCTTTTCATCTGGGGGAGGGAATGATAATGCAGTTTATTCGCCAAATGCAACTGTAAGCTCTAATAGGGGAGTTGCAGGGCTTAATTCAATAGCATTTCGCACAACTGGTTTGTGGGCTCTGACAGCGACAGAACAGCAGGATGGTGTTGCTGTAACGAGTCATCAAGTCCGGGTTACGGCTGCTTCTTGTGTTTCGTTTCAAGTTGATGATATGCCAGAAAACAATGTGATAGCTGGATCGGAATTTACAATAACAATAAATAATGCCGTCGATTCTCTTGGTAATGATTTGACCGGTACTGTATCAGTCGAAGTTGACCAAGCAAGTAATTCAGGAAATGGTACCCGACCTTCGATTCAAAATGTAAATGTCACGGGTGGCACTGGCAACGCTACTCAAATGCTGGTAAAAAGCGATGAGGAGGTAAGATTTACTCTAACTTTTGATGATGGTACGTTCAATAGAGTACTATCAGTTTTACCTGCGGCGATTGGTTCTATAGTTTTAGATGAGGATGGTGAATTACCCTTTAGAAGCTCAGCTGGTGAGTCAATTGAATCGATCGGAGTAAAAATTTTTGATTTACTCGGTAATGATAAAACGAATTACTCCGGAACATTAACTTTTAGCTTTGAGGATGATTCTACGACCTTTGACCCAGAGTCAATCGACCTTGAAGATGAGTCAAGCGCATTATCGGGGAGTCTATCTTTCCATCAAGCAGGATCGTGGCGCATCATTGTAGCCGAAAGTTCTGAAGATTTATCCGCAATAAGCCATAATATTCAAATTGACCCAATTAACTGCAACTCATTCAGTATCTCAGAAATACCAGAATCTATTTCCGCTGGTGAGCCCTTTGCAATAGAGATCAGTAATGCTGTCGATGAATATTTCAATCCTTTAGATGGTCTCATCACCGTAAGTACCGACCCAACAAGCAATGCACCCAACGGCACCAGACCAACGATAGCTAACATTGTCATTGAGGATGGCTCAGGTACTGCAACCCAAATGCTGGTAAAGAGTGGAGAACAGGTTGAATTCACTCTGACTTTTGATGACGATGAACAAACAAGCAATTCAGCAAATATCAATGTAACTCCTGCTGCTTTAGCATCATTCACCCTCGAAGGATTTCCTGAAATTGCTCATGTCGATGTTGGATTTACTGCCATAGTCGCAACTGCATATGATTCATTAGGCAATGTAAAAATCGACTATGTCGGTGAAATTGATTTTAGTAGTACCGATGAAAACATCACGAAGCCAAGTGAAGAAGTTAGAACTTTCGATGATGGTGATAATGACGGAATTCGGACTTGGGCTGATCAAGATACATTTGCCTTTGACAATCATGGGTGGCATACAATCACTATCTTTGACTTAGAAAACAATGAACTTGCTGGGACTGGCAGGGATGTCAGAGTCACAGATGACGTCGTTTACTTGCCTTGGATTTCTGATAATCGTGGCGGGCAAGAAGATGTTCCAGTTGGCTATCCACTAGAATTAAATCTGGTTGTAGTAAATACCTTTGATGAAAATATTACAATTATATCAGCGTCACTCCGATCTGATCCTGATCAAGATATTAACATTGAGTTAAACGAAGATATTGGAGATGGTTTAGTTCTTGGACCTGGTGAACACTTAGGTGCATTGCCATTTACAGTATCCTTTGATACGGTTGGAGTATACACGATAAATGGGCGTATCGGGTTTACAATTGGCGAGGAAGAAATTTATGTTGAAGAGGTTGATGTTCCACTTGAATTGAATGTAATAATTGGACGCGAGATTAATGCTGAAAATTCAAATCTGCAATTAGAAACTGTTTCCAGCGGCTTGAATTATCAATTTATTGTCAGTGTGCAATTTGAAGGTGGGGCAGATCTTTTTCTTAGTACTGAGAGTAAATTAATAATATCTGACACAGAATTTGCACTCACCCATGAAGTAGCGGTTAGAGGAAATGACGCGTTTTTGTTAGACTTTGGTGAGCATGCTTTAGATCTTGATCCAGGTGAATATGATGTTTCAATCGCTCTGAAAGGGACAATTTATGATTTTGAATTTGCTCCCGATACTACGGTTATCGATAACATCATTGTTGAGTCGCCAGGCGTAATATCCCTCCGTTCGATCGATCCAATAATAGTAACAATTGATCAGTTGGTCAGTTTTGAGGCTACGCTTGCAAATAGTGGTGGAGCGGAGGTTACCATTACTCCGGGAACTATTTTCAGGATAAGCGATGGGGATACTGTTAAATATTCGTCGGAGCTGTCAGGTGAAATGGTAATTAGTGCTGACAGTGTGAGAACTATAGTATTTGAGGAGGTAATAATCCCAGAAAATATAAGCACTGACGAGTTAGATGTTGCCATAATTTTGGCTTGGATAGAAAACAACATCGAGCGCTTGGATACACTTGAATCGACAATAGATATTATCCGACCTGCTAAGCCAATCATAACGGGTATTGCTGATAATTTATTCAATTCTCCATTTGTAAATAGCAATGTCGAATATACTCTGACTGTAAGCGTTACAAATGAAGGCGAAGATGAAATTGAATCGCTGACCGTTGATCTTGCGAGTGATCGTGAAGAAAATGAAAGGTCTTCAATATCCGATCCAGACCCTGAGACTATTTCAATTCCAGGTGGTGATACTCTTGATGTTGTGTTTATAATTACATCTGATGAATTAAGCGGATTTGAACAAATTACCGCAACGTTTAGTGACATCACTTCAAGTCTGGGTCCGTTGGTGGAAGTAGATTTAGAGAATAATGTGGTTGCTTTAGAGATTCAGCAGCCAGCTGATCTTCAAATCGAATTCGTCGATGAGCTTCCAGATGAAGTCGCAGTTGGAGATGAATTGGTAATTCGTGCTCGTGTAAATAACGTGGGAGAATCCGGTTATGATGACGATGGCAGCATTCAACTTTTCGAATTAGGAGATAACTTCGAGCTAACGAGTGGTGCTAACCCACAGAATTTTAGTGTCGATGATTCAGAAGTAGTATGGACAATATTAGCTACCGAAATTACGGATAGAGCGGTAAATTTGACGATCAGCATTGATGGGATACCGAAGGATGAGAATACTAATGAGGAATGTATCATCTCCCATGAAGCAGAGAGCAGGTCTATAGAAGTACGTGCTCGAACATCCGTCAGCATTTCCGAAATGAGCATTTCAGCCAGTGGAGATGTTAGTGATGGAATAATCTCAACCGGTCAATCCTTCACTTTACGCATCCCAACCGTAACTCGAGGACTTCTTCTCGGTGATACTGCAAATGTTGAAATAATGCTCCCCGAAGACGCTGGATTTACTGTAGAGAGAACCGAATTTACAGTTGCTCTTGGAGACCAAAATACTGATGTTATTTTTCACGCACCACAAGATGTGATTGGTAATCCTTCCGATATCACCTGCGTGATTTGGGGTATGGCAATTCGTCAGGATGGAAACGACCGCATTGAAATTGAGCAAACATTTACGATTGAGGCTGTTGAAGCACACTCGAGTTTAGAAATTTCATCGCGGGTCACAGATCCAGACGGCTCGGAAGATGGGATATTCTCCACTGGTTCTACAGTAACTGTTGAACTAACCATAACAAACGCTGGTGATGCAACTGCGATCGGAACAGGTCAGATTCGACTTGAAGTTCCGGAAAATTATACAGTCGAAGACCCCAATATTGTTCAAATTGATCAGTTGGATGGTGGTGCCGCAACAACCCTGAGTTGGGATGTAACTACTCCAGCAGAATCGGACGGTGGAATTGTCCAATTTGACTTTGTGGGATTGGTAGATGACGATTGGCAAATTGACGAGCACAGCGGTGAGCCTGTTCACGGGGATACTCTAAACACTTTAGAAGTTACAACAGTCCAAGCTGCTCTATTAGAAATTTCCTGGTTTGAGGGAGGTAATCGAGCATCTGAAATGGCCGTTGGTGACACAATGATTATTGGAGTTATGGTTAGTAATCGTGGCGATGCTAACATTCTTAATGACCCACAAATGCAAGTTGAACTGGCTACCGATTCTGATTTCCTTACGTTGTTAGATGGTGTTAGTGTTCAAAATATAGGTTTGGATTCTGTAACAACTTGGACATTGATAGCGCAGCAATCTGGTAATGAAGTTGATTACTCCGTCACCATTTCTACTATACCGTTTGATCAAAACCGAGTTAACGCGGGTGCTGAGGCTGATGTGCAGCAATCTGATATCATGATCGGTTCTGTTGCAGATGTCGTTAGAATAACGGACGAGACTATTTGCTCAATTGCTGAATTCGAAATAGTCTGGCCTGAAGGAGCTACCGACAATACTCTCTCAAGCGATCAAAAATTTCAGCTTAAAATACCGTACACCATTAGTGGACGGTTTATTGATAACCAGGCAACAATCTTACTCGATCTTCCCAATGGCTTCCATGCAGACACAACAACTTGGGTAGTTCCTGGTCCAGCACCAGACCAAGTCATAGACGGCGAGATATTAGTTAGTGTAGATGCACAATCTGAATTGGGTGTGGATTTATCTATCACTTGTAGTATTAGCGGTGTGAATATTCATAATGGGCAGGAAAGAACGGGATCAGATGCGATGACAGTCAGTGTGGTAAGAGCCGCAGAACTGATTGTATCCGGTGGAATCGAAAGTCCTGATGGGGCGATTGACCATATAGTATCCACTGAGCAAGAAGACATTATCGTGTGGTTTGAAATTAGTAATATTGGAGACGCAGGTTTTGCTGAGGACAGGGATTCTGTAAGCTACGAAATTATCCTGCCCGGTTATTGGGAAGCGGTGCCTTTTGAGGAAGTGGCTGGTATCCATGCTATATACCCGCAGCAATCACGCCTGAATAATTCAACTACCAAGTTTAATCGTTCTGTTCGTTCAATTCGTGATGCAGGTGGACAACGAACTCATTTACGTGACGAAACCTTGACTGGTGCTGTCATTGTTGGTGATACTATTCGTTTCAGATTGAAATCTCCTCCCGAAGCTGACAGTATAGATATCCTGGACTTTCACCTTGACCACCTGATGACACCCATAGATGAAAACAAATTTGATCCAACACTAATAGAAGCGGACAATGTTATATACAGCAATGAAAAACATGAGATTGAATTCCATAAAGTGAAGTATGATTCCATTTACGTAGATATTCAGGAGCTTGCTCGCCAAAGCAATACCTTTACGATGGGTGAGACATTCTCAATCAATTGGCAAACATTAAAAGAAGGTGACGCACTACTCAAAGTAGGCGATGATGGAGAATTCAATTTAAGTTATTCACTTCCTGAAGGAGCCGTACTTGTAGACGATGGTGATTTAGACAGGGTAATGACTCCAAGCGATATCGGAAATATTCTGTCTCAAGATATCATCCTGAATGAATCCTTCACCACAGGAAATATTACCGTAAATATTGTACCCAATCAGTCCGATCTGACACTGGACGAAAATGATAGACCTGTTGAAAAAAGTGGTGACACCTACACTTGGACAATTACATCGGAAGATACTCCGGTGTTGACTTTGGAACATCTTCAGTTTGGGTTGGTTGATTCTGGAAACGGAAGCTTTTCTGAACTGCCTAGCGTGTCTTGGGGACAGATATTTTATACTGAAGTGAGTCTTGGTGCGGTTGGAGCACTCGATTCGGATTTGGGTATCAATCTAATCTTGCCAGATGACTTTGCGCTACTCGACACGGCGGAGTTAGTAGTAAATTATGGCTCTAATGGTGACGATGAATCATATACTTTGAGATGGAAAGTTCAAGCACCGACAGAATTAGTTGAAGATATGGAATTTAAGGTTGAGGCAACTGGTGAAGACCGAAATAATGGAGTTTCTGTCGATACAGCCCTGACGGGCTCGCCTCAAATGGTCGGAGCTAACCGTGTTTGGTTGATGGCGGATATTGTTGGTCCTGATGGTGCTATGGATTATACAGTGACGGCAGGCGTACCATTCATGGTGGGGTTACACGCAGGAGCTTTACAAGGTGTTGTGGATAGGTTAGATGGGGATGAAGTTAATATTAGAATTATCGCCGAAGGAGTTACTTTAACACCCAACTCTACCACTTTGCGTCTCATTGATGGCGCGAAACCGGATAATCTTCCAGATACCCCAACTAATACGATTGAAGTGACGATCAATTCATTATTTAACGGAGACTTAACCTTTGAATTGATTGGTCTTCCAATCGATAGGCTCACCGGTGAACCAGTCGCAGTTGAGGAAAACATTTTATCCATTGAGCGATTAATAGTACAGGCTAAACCACAAATAAAGTTGAAGACAGGCAGTATCGAAATTGACGAGATTGCTGAGAACGCCGAAGATGTCAACATCAAGCTAAACGTTACAATTGACTCTACTGGCGCAGATGCATGGGTTTTCAAGGACTCCATAACAACTTATCTCGAACTATATAATAAATCAACTGAAGAGACAAGCAGAGGTTACCTGGTTCTTAATGGTGGTCCTGATCTTGGTCCAGGACGTGATGATGGAGAAACTGATACCATTGCTGTTCTGATTCGAGCTGGTGAGGAGACTTCATTGACATACAACTTTGCAAAATTGCCTGCGGCAGGATCGGGTGGTAATCTTACACCGAGCCTGAACCTTGGTTATATAGATGCGAACCAAATTGATAAGGGATGGTTAGACCCAGACGCTAATCCTCCTGAAAACGAGGAGTCACCGCCATCAGATCCTGAAGAAGAAGCCAAAGATGACATTGAGCTAATACAAAATCAAAACCCATTTATTGTTGGTCTAAATCCAAACGCCAGCGTTCCTGACAGTGCCATCAAAGTGTCTGAAGCGTTTAATATCAGTGCATTTGTGAGTGATGATACTCTCGGGTTGAGCAGAGAAATTGATGGGATCACTCGGGTGACAATTGAGTTTTATCAGGAC
>Ga0114999_10003854_pt1 | contig 18514 bp, 14 predicted proteins | sample ArcticOcean_MG_C_3_FD_89820 | JGI IMG/M metagenome (GOLD analysis project Ga0114999, IMG submission 89820) | Marine microbial communities from western Arctic Ocean - ArcticOcean_MG_CB8_126 | ecosystem: Environmental > Aquatic > Marine > Oceanic | place: Arctic Ocean: Canada Basin | collected...
CAATGAGTACCTGAAAGACCACGACACCGACGGTCTGGACATCCGGATCATGAGCCCAGTCGACGCGATGACCTTCTCGCTCGAGCGGATCCGCCGCGGCGAAGACACCATCTCGGTCACCGGCAACGTGCTACGTGACTACCTGACCGACCTGTTCCCGATCCTTGAACTCGGCACGAGTGCGCGGATGCTCTCGATCGTCCCGCTGCTTGAGGGCGGTGGCCTGTTCGAGACCGGCGCTGGCGGTTCCGCGCCGAAGCACGTGCAGCAGTTCGTCGAGGAGGGCCACCTCCGGTGGGACTCGCTCGGCGAGTACAGCGCGATCGTGCCGTCGCTTGAGGCGATCGCCGAACACTCGGGCAACTCCTCTGCGACGATCCTCGCCGAGACCCTCGACGAGGCGATCACGAGCTACCTGGAGGCGGCGCGCGCGCCGTCGCGCAAGGTGAACGAGATCGACAATCGCGGCAGCACCTTCTACCTCGCGATGTACTGGGCGCAGGCGCTCGCACGTCAGGACAAGGACGCAGCGCTCCAGGCCCGCTTCGCGCCGGTCGCGCAGGCCCTCGAGGAGAACGAGACCAAGATCACCGAGGAGTTGGTTGCCGCGCAGGGCTCACCGGTCGATATCGGTGGCTACTACCGTCCAGACGTGGCGAAGGCGGAAGCCGCAATGCGGCCGAGCACCACGCTGAACGCCATCATCGAGCGCGCCTAGTGGCTCGACCTCGACCTCGACCTCGGCCTAGACCTAGTCCCAGCCAGGCCGCTGGCGCTCCCAGATCACCGCACCGGAGAGCACCACGGCACTGACGATCAGCCCCACGAGGGCGTCCGTCGCGATACCGCCCGCGAAGGCCTCGACGAAGCTTTCGCCAACGTTGACCACGAGGTCTGCGAAGGCCTGGCGTGACCCAGTCCAGTCGTCCGTGCCGGACACCAGCAGCTCGTGCACCTCGGGCGTGAGCCGAGGTGCGTAGCCGAGCGGTCCCGCCGCCAGCACGATCACGAGGAATGACAACGACAGCGCACCGGTCACCCAGGCGAGACGCTGCGGCAGACTCTGCCCGCCCAGCACGCCGATGAGGAGCGCGAGCAGCGCGGCCGCTCCGATCGCACCCCACCGAATCGGCCCGCGCACCAGATCCGAGGCGGTGCGCACCCCATCGACATCAAGGCCACCGGCGTCCTCGCACGCCGGTTCGGGCTCACACTCGGTTGTCCGAGCGTCAAGGTCGCGGTCGGTGTAAGTCCAGCCTGCGTCCGTGAAGACCGTCAGCGTACGGTCGACGTCGTTGACGGCGTCACCGTCCGCAGCCTCGAGGTCAGCACGTAACCGGCGCTCGTCGAGCACGAAGCCGCTCGCAAGCAGCTCGGCGGGCGAACGCCGCAGGATCGGGGCGAGCGGTCCTGCGAGCTCGGGGAACTCGTCGAAGCTGACTTCGACGCGGAACGTGTCGGTGTCGCCCAGTAGCCAGCCGCCGATCTCGCCCACCGCAGCGAAGACCTCGGCGTCGAGTTCGCCCACCGTCGCATCGGTATCACCGACCGCCTGCCGCACCAGCTCCGCGCGCACCTCGTCGGGTAGCAGGCGTGCCACGCCGCCGCTGGCGGAGACGACTGCGCCCTCGACGAGGACGTCACCCAATTCCAACTGCTGATACGCCACCTCGAAGCTCGAGGGTTGGCCCGCCTCGTGGACGACGAGCGCGCGGAGCGGCTCGGCAAAGCTCACGTTCACCTCGAAGTCGTCGGTCTGGGCGAAGAGGTAGCTGAGGAACTCGTCGAGGACGTGCTCGGTCGTCTGCTGGAGGAACGCCGGTGGCACGACCTCGAGCGTTATCTCCAGCACCACCACCTGCGACTCAGCGTCAGCGGGGAGGTCGAGCGCCGCAAGGTTGTCTGGCAGATCGGAGTCCTGCCTCGACAGGAACTCGTCGAGCATCAGCGGCATGACCTCGGTGTGTACCCGCTCGTAGACGCCCTGTTCGCGCAGTTCGTCGCGGTAGAAGGACGAATCGAGCAGCGTGGAGGCGAGTTGCACTAGCAGCAGCACCGCGAAGACGGCGAGTAACAGCGGCGGGAACAGAGCGGCCGCGCAGCCGCGCCGAAGAAGCATGTTGAGGAGCCTAGCGAACGACCGCGCTACCGAAGCCGGGTGTGGCGCTGTTACAACCTACCCGCGTTTGTTTAGACATTGCCGGGACACCCTCAATTCGGGTAGCGTGCTCGGACAAGGGGAGGCGAACACCCTGGCTCACGAAATCACCGTTCACTGGCCTGACGCCCCGAACGAGGGCGGCGCACCGATGCTTTGGCTCGGCGCATGGCTCGTCGGCGATCTGGGTGTCGAGGGCGACTGGTTTCATAGCGGTCGCGGTGGGACCGAGACCGCGCACGCCGTGCCGTCCGAGGCCACCGGAGTTCGCTTACGCCGTTGGCCAAACGAGGGACTCGCCCCCGAGTACGCCGACCTGATCCCCGCCCCCACCGATCCGATCGAAGCAGCCGACCAACTGTTCGAACGCGAACAGCCGTTTAGCCTGCTGCCCGCCCACGCGGACTGACTTCCTTGGAGGAACCAAATGGTCATCGCTGAGAACCCGAACGCCTGGCGAACCGAGACCCCCGGCCACGAGGGCTGGACGCGCACTGCCCAGCCGGACGATCCGAACAAGTACTTCATAGTCTCGGCCGACTGCCACGGTCAGGAACCGGCCGATCTCTGGGCAAAGCGCATCGAGCCCGAGTACCGACACCGGATCCCCCGTCAGGAGGTGGACAAGGACGGTGTCAAGTGGTCGATCACCGAGGGCCACCGCGCGATCAAGATCCGTGACCTCAAGCTCGAAGGTGAGGACGAGGAACGCGATGGCGCGGGCTACGTCGTCAAGGAACGGCTGCGCGACATGGATCGCGACGGCATCGACGTCGAGCTGATCTTCCCGAACAAGGGACTCTCGATGTGGGCGACCCCGGATGCGGTGTTCTCGCAGGCGATGTGCCGAGTGTGGAACGACTGGACGATTGAGCAATACGGCGGCGAGCGCGATCGCATGGTCCCCGTGGCCGCGATCGCCCCGAACGACCTCAAAGGCGCGATCGCCGAGGTGAAGCGCGCCGCGAACATCGGCCACCGCGTGCTCTCGCTGCCGAACCGCCCCGTCTGGGGCCCAGGTGACGGCTCCGAGCTGAACTACAACTTGCCGCACTTCGATGAGCTGTGGGCGACGATCGAGGAGCACAACCTTCCGATCACGCTGCACATCTCGACCGGCAAGGACCCGCGCGGTGCGCGCGGGAACGGCGGCGCCATCATCAACTACGCTGTCCACTCCCTGAGCCAGTCGCTCGAGCCCGTGGCGAACTTCTGTAGTTCGGGCGTCCTCGAGCGGTTCCCCGGCCTGCGCCTTGCGACGATCGAGGCGGGCATCGGCTGGGTCCCGTGGGCGCTGACTGCGATGGACGAGGCGTACCACAAGCACCACATGTGGGCGTTCCCGAAGCTGAAGATGCTGCCAAGCGAGTACTACCGCCAGCACTTCTACGCGAGCTTCGGCGAAGACACGCCGGGCCTCGCGCTCGGCCGCGAGTGGGACCTGATGGGCAACTACATGTGGGCGAACGACTACCCACACCAGGAAGGCACCTGGCCGCACTCCGCCGCCGCGATCGAACGCACGATGGTCGACCTCACCGACGAGGAACGCGCCTCGGTGCTCGGCCTCAACGCCGCTCGCTTCCTCGCGATCGACGTGCCGGAGCACAAGCGCTAAGCCCTCGAGAGTCCACGACTATATCAACAAGGCCGGGGCATTTGCCCCGGCCTTGTTGTGTGGCTTCTTCTTGCAGACTTGGAGGGTTACGCCGGGGCGAACACCTTCACCTCTGGGGTAGCCACGGTGGAGTCCGCGACCCAGGCGCGGATCAGCTCGGCGACGGCCACCGGCTGCTCAAGCTGGGCAGCGTGGCCCGCCGCGGGAAGTACCGTCGCCTGCGATTCGGCAATCGAGGCCTGCCAGCGGTCACCGAGGACGGCCGGGAGCACGCGGTCTCCGCCGCTGGTAACCACCAGCGTTGGGGCACCGATGCGCGGCAGGTGAGCCTCGACGCCGGAGTCCGGGATCGGCCAGAGGAACTTAGCGGTTGCACGTAGGTCGAGCGCTTCCTGCAGCATCGCCTCGAGGCCGTCGCGGCCCTCGACGAGGAGCGACTTCCGCAGGTCCGAGTCCGAGAACTGGACACCGGTGGGGGACGCGGGGCTCTGGGCGAAGAAGTCCTCACCCGGATTCGCTTCGTCCCAGATGCCGAGCGGGTTGATCAGCACGAGCTTGTCGACCCGGCGGCGCATGATCGCGGCGAACTCAGCGGCGATCCAGCCGCCGACGCTGACGCCGGCGACCGAGACTCGGTCGAGGCCGAGCGTCTCGAGCAGGTCGTCGTAGTGCACGACCAGATCGAGGGTGGTCGAGACGTCCGTGAGCTGCTCCTTGGCCGGGCCCCAGCCCGGGTGGAAGGGAGCGATCACGTCGAACGACTGCGACAGGATCTCCAGCGACTCTTCCCAGCCGGTCAGTCCGATCGAGCCGTGCAGGAAGAGCAGTGGCTCACCGCTCCCCGCGCGGTAGTAGTAGACCTCACGGTTGCCGGGCTGGGTGGTGACCGTTTGTAGGTCCGGCATTAGTCGCCACCTCCGCCCGCAGGAGCACCCTCGGGCACAGCCTGCTCGGAGGCGAGTCGGGCACGCAGCGCGGCGGTGCCGACCTCGCGGCCGGGAACCTCACGCGGCATGCGCATGTCGGCGGCCGGCAGCGGGTGCGGGGACCACTTGTCCTCGTATTCGCTGAACTTGTCCTTGATCTGCGGGATCACCTTCTGGGCGAAGAGCTCGGTGTTGTAGAGCGTCTTCTCCAGCGGCATGTTGCCGAAGTGCATCAGCGTGACGATGTGCCCGACGTTCAACGTGTCGGCGACCTTCTCCATCTGCTGCGCCACATCGTCCGGCGAACCAGCGAGGATGAAGCCCTCTTCGATCAATTCGTCCCAGCTCAGATCGAGCGCACGAGCGGACCCACCGGCGAGACCGACCTGCGCCTGGAGGCCAGCACGGATCGTCGCCTCGGTGCGGTAGCCGGGGGCGTCGGCGAAGGTCGGCGAGACGTGGAGGCAACGCTCGAAGAAGTAGCGGATGTGCTCCTCGTAGAGCTCTTGTGCCTCGGCCATGTTGTTGGCGACGCAGACCTGCTGGGCGAACGCACCTTGGTACGGATTGAAATCCTGACCCATCTCCTCCATGCGCTGCCAGAACCCCTGCATCAGGTTCTCGGCGCGCAGGTAGCCGGAGAAGGAAAGGTACGAATAGTTGTATTCGTTCTCCGCGCAGAAATCCCAAGTCTCAATCGAGCCACCGCCAGGAATCCAGACGGGCGGCGAAGGATACTGGATCGGCCGCGGCCAGATGTTGACATACCGCAACTTGTGGTACTTGCCGTTCCAGGCGAAGACGTCCGGCTCCGCCCACGCCTTCTTGATCAGGTCGTGCGCTTCCTGGTACCGCTCGCGCAGCGTCGCCGGGTTCACACCGACAGCGTAGTTCCCGTCCATCGAGGTACCCGCCGGGAAGCCGGCGATCAGCCGTCCACCGGACATGACGTCCAGCATCGCCATCTCTTCGGCGACCCGCGTCGGCGGGTTGTAGTACGCGATCGACTGGCCCAACAGCAGGATCGATACGTCGCGCGTTCGGCGCGCCAGCGTGGCGGCCATAATCTGCGGCGATGGCATCATCCCGTATGCATTCTGGTGATGCTCGTTGACGCCGATCCCGTCGAACCCCTGGTCCGCCGCGAACTCGAGCATGTCGAGGTAGTCGTTGTAGACCTCGTGCCCGCGCACCGGGTCGTAGAGCCGCGAGTCGACGTCGACCCAGACGCTGTTATGCGTCTCGCGGAAGTCGTCCGGTAGATCCGGCCAGGGCATCAGGTTGAACCAGTGGAACTTCATCGGACTCCCATCACCGAGCTCACCGTGTATCTCGGTGCACCTCGGAACGCACGACTTACCTCGGAAGCGCCGGAATACCGGTACGAGGGCGTGCCCAGCATACGAGATGGGCGCAGGTCCCCGGACTGACGAAGGTCCTGAACTCTCTGCCACACGCGTGACGGCAAGACTGCACGAAGGGCAGCGACGCGACACGGTCGAGGCCACGTATTCCTCGGAGAGCGAGTGACGCCGAAGAGCACCCGCCACTGCATCAACGCGCTGCGCTCAGGACGTACCGGCCGCCCTGGCCGCGGGTTCCAGCAACCACACCTCGCAACCCCCGCGCCGACCGAGGTTCGCGACCCGCCTCGCGCCGAGTCAGCCTGGGCTCCTCACGATTCTGACGAGTCGGCGTGCGCCGGCTGTTTCGTGAAGCGTCGGGACCGAACAGACGATAGGAATCGTTATGCAGAATTGCTAAGTTTCGTCTATAAACTAAGGCCTCCACGGCACCAAAGCCGCTTGACATGGGCACTTTTCGCACTCGCACCGGCCCGCCGCCTTCCCTGATTATCGTTACGTTCGCCTGCGGGCACGGTTCCCGCGTTCCCATGGACCAGCGATCCAGCAGGAGATCAACGGGGGCCCCAATTGCCCCTCATGCCAGCAGCCACTGTCCGACTAGCGCGCCCCGACCCAAACGGCGCAGCCGACCGGTGCGGGCCGCGCCCCCGTTTGCTCCTTGGCCCTAGCCACGCCCCTCTGCCTCGTCCTCCGTCACTGCGGGGTAGAACGTCCGCTGAGCCGCGCGGCGTAGCTCGGCCTGGAAGTCGGGGTGCGCAACCGCGATCAGCTCCTCAGCTCGCTGACGCTCGCTCTTCCCTCCGAGGCGCGCGACCCCGAACTCTGTGACCACGTGACCCGCGAAGTGACGCGGCACGCTGATGTACGACCCATCGTTGATGGTCCCGACGATCCGGCTGATGGTGCCGCCCGCAGCCGTCGAGGGCCGCACGGTAATCGCCTTACCACCCGGCGTGATCACAGCGCCAATATGGAACTCCGGCTGACCGCCGGTCCCGTTGTAGATCTTGTCGCCTCGAGATTCCGCCGCGACCTGACCGGGAAGGTCAATCTGAAAGGCATTGTTGATCGCGACCATCCGCTCGTGGCGACCGATGTTCAGGATGTGACTCACCGAGGTCACGCCGCGTGTCTCCACGGGCGGCTCGCTGTCCAGCTAGTCGAACTCCTCGGTCGTTCTTGCATTGCACGTCGTGGAGACGTGCAGGTTCGTATCGTAGCTCTTGCGCGAGCTGTTGATGGTGCCGTCCATCATCAGCCCGATCACGCTGCACGGCGTAATCTCCGAATGCCAGCCGAGGTCCTGTTTCTGGAAACCTGGTTCTGTCGGGATGGGCGACGTGAAGTTCGCCGCTCCCGCCAGTGCACTCGCGGAACGAGAGCGTCGACTCGCTTCTGATCGCGATCACGCTGCTGGGTGGAGTGCTCTCAATCATCGCGTTCGCGCGATTCGGGCGATCCGGCACGCTGGCCTACGGAACGGCGATCACTCTCGGAACGCTGTTCGTCGCGTTTATCGCGAACTAGCTCGACTCCACAGATACCAACGGCAACGCGACCGAGGAAGGCCGCTCTGAGGAGTGGTGGATGCGGTTCTGCGCGACACGCATGTGTGTGTGTCGGCCAATCGATTCTCCCGTGTTCGGGTTCGGATCGAACCGCGGGAACGACGAGGAGCTGACCAGCACTCGAATTCGATGCCCCGCGACGAAGCGGTTGCTGGTCGGGTAGAGCTGGAATCGGACCTCGACCGGTTCGCCCGGAGTCATCATTTCCGGTGCGTCCATGCCCCTGCGATAGCGGACTCGCATCAGCCCATCAGCGATGTTAAGGCGGTAGCCCTCAGGCCACTGGTCGCTCTCCGGATAGACGTCTTGGACCATGACGAACAGGTCCGTGTCGGGCGCGTCGGATTCGAGGTGGATCGTCGCCTCGATCGGTCCCGTGACCTCGACATCCCCGACAAGCGGCTCGGTAGTGAAGGCGAGCACGTCGGCGCGATCCTCGAGCGGACCGTAGGGCGCTTCACAGCCGTGGAAGTCGGCACGGGTGCGCTGATCGGCGCCGCCCTGGATGACCATCACCCGCATCAACACGATCGGCGTCGCGAGGGTGGTGCGGTCGGGCTGCGGCACGATTTCGTTCAGTGACGAGGTGTTCGCTGCGATCGTCGGGAGCGGATTCGCCGGGTCGTAGCGGAACTCCGAGAACGCATCCCCGATCGAGGAAGTGGTACCCGCTTCGAGGCCCCCATCGGGCTGGAAGTAGAACTGCGTCGGCACCGCCCTCGCGAGCGGCCATTCAGTCTCGTTCCGCCAGGCGCCGCCGTGTTCGAGGCGGCTCGCGGCGTTCTTCGTGCCGCTACCGCCACCCATGACGAAGATGCGCACCGGCGGGACGTCGGCAGCGTTATCGACACCTCGGAGGTGGCGATCGAACCACTCGAGGTGAACCGGCATGACGCCGTCGGCGGTGTCGGTGTGCAGCGGGGCCTCGGGGCCGAGATCGACTTCGCCGGAATAGCTGCGCTCAAGTGACGCCTCGCCGTGCGTCCACGAGCCCATCAAGAGCTGCTGCCCCGCTGCGCGCTCGTTGGCCATCTCGAACAGGTCTGTGGTTGCGCGGGTGTAGGAGTCGTACCAGCTCCCCGAGTAGATCGTCGGGACGTCGGCCGTCTGGTCGATGTGGCCCTCAAAGTTGAGGCCACGCTGCTGCCAGTAGTCGTCAGCGTCGCCGCGCTCGTAGAGTTCGCGAGCCCAATGCTCGTAACCGGACAAACCGCGCAGCGGCGAGTTGCCCTCGTGCCAGGGCAGGCGCTGCAGCCACTCATACATCCGCTCGGTGTTGGCCTGCAGTTCGCGCGCCAGCGCGGGATCGCGCAGCGCCTCGGGGGAGACGGCACCATGGCTAACCGCCCAGGTAAGCCAGCGGAGTTCCAGTGCGCCGTTATGTCGTAATGCCGAGGTATTCCCGTTCGAGCCGCCTTGGTTGACCCACATCGCCTTCAGATGCGGCGGCCGTTCGAGCGCCAGCGCGCTCTGGGTCCAAGCGGAATAGGAGGTGCCGAAGGTGCCGACGTTGCCATCGCAGTACGGGAGCCCGGCCGCCCACTCGACCGAGTCATAGCCGTCGAGTCCTTCGTTCGCGAGCAGGACGAAGTCGCCCTCAGAGCCGAAGCGCCCTCGCACGTCCTGCACGACGAAGAGGTAGCCGTGCTCAGCCCAGAACTCGCCGTGTCGCTCATAGCGGGTACCGCGCCGGTCGTAGGGTGTCCGTACGAGGACGGCCGGAAACGGACCGGGGAGCGTCTCTCCGGCCTGAGCCGGTCGCCAGACATCGGTGGCGAGCCACCTGCCGTCTCGCGCCTCCATGCCCACGTTGCGCGAGAGCGCCACCCCGTACTGCGACTGCGACGGCTCCACCACGCGATCCTCCTGCTCCTGCGGACGGATTGTAGCGGCCTAGGAGAGAGCGGTTGCGATGGCGAGCGGGTAGGCTCTCACGATGACGACGAGAGACGTGATCGAGGCCGCCACCCCGCCGATTCAGCCCACCACGCAGCGGGCGCTCGAAATTCTCCACGGACCAAACTCAGCACTTGACGCGCTGGCCTCAGAGCTGCGCCGCGGCCTCAGCGGTGACGCCGACGACGTCCAGATCGACCGGCCGACACGCCTGCTGTTTGCGACGGACGCCTCGATCTACGAGATGGAGCCGATCGCCGTCGTCTACCCGCATACGCAGGCGGACATCCAGCACGTCGTGCGGGTCGCGGCTGAACGAGGCGTCCCCGTTCTCTCCCGTGGCGGTGGCACCAGCCTCGCTGGGCAGACGGTCAATCATGCGATCGTGCTCGATTGCTCGCGCTACATGTCTGCGCTGCTCGAACTCAACGTCGAAGCGCAGTGGGCGCAAGTCGAGCCGGGGATTGTCGTCGACGAACTGAACCGGCTGCTGAAGCCGCACGGGCTGCAGTACCCGATCGACACGTCGACCAAGAATCGCGCGACCGTCGGCGGCGGCATCGGCAACAACTCCTGCGGTGCGCACTCCTGCGTCTACGGCAAGACCCTCGACCAGGTGATCGCGCTCGATGTGGTGCTCTCCGACGCGACCGCGACGACGTTCGAGGAGCTCGACAGCTCCCGGCTCGCCACGAAGTTGGATCTGCCAAGCCTTGAGGGTCGCATCTATCGCGGGACGCGAGAGATCTCGCTCGCACACCGCGCCGACATCGACGAGCGCTACCCGAAGATCCAGCGCCGGGTGTCGGGCTACAACCTCGATGCGGCGCTCGACGAGGACCGCATTAACCTCTCCGACGTAGTCGTTGGTTCCGAGGGCACGTTGGCCGTAGTCTCCGCTGCGCGGGTACGCGTCGTGCCGCTCCCGGCGCTGAAGGGCCTCGCAGCGGTTCACTGCGAGAGCATCGTCGACGCGGCGAAGGCGACGGTTGCTGCCCTCGAACACGACGTATCGGCAATCGAACTGGTCGGCGAAGCGATCATCGAACGCTGCCGTGACAGCATCGGCTACGCGAAGCTCGTCGACCGTGTCATCGGCGATCCGGGCGCGATTCTGATGGTGGAGTTCTACGGCGACTCCGTCGCTGAACTCGAAACCAAGCTCGAGGCGGTCGCGGCCGAGGTGCTCGCGACCGGGTTGGCCTACGCGGCTCCCACGACCACGAGCAACGCGGATCAGGCCGGTTGGTGGCGAATCCGCGAGGCCGGCCTCGGCCTGCTGATGAGCCTGAAAGGTGATGCCAAGCCGGTCGCGATTGTGGAGGACACCGCCGTCGCGCCGGAGCACCTCGCGGAGTACCTCACTCGCTTCGACGAGATCGTCCGCTCGCACGGCACGACCGCGGCGTACTACGGACACGCCTCGGTCGGGTGCCTACACATCCGGCCGCTGGTCAACGTGAAGACCGAAGACGGCCTCGATACAACCGAGGCGATCGCAACGGAGATCGCGGAGCTCGTGCTCGAGTTCGGCGGCAGCCTGAGTGGTGAGCACGGCGACGGGATCTTGCGTGGCGTCTTCACCGAGAAGATGTTCGGCCCTGAGATCACCGAGGCGTTCCGCGAACTGAAGCGGACCTGGGACCCTCAGAATCTGCTGAATCCAGGCAAGATCATCGACACGCCCTCGTTCCGTGACAACCTCCGCCTCGGCCCGCAGACCGTGAACCTCGACGTGCAAACGCACCTCGACTTCTCGATGGACGGCGGGTTCACGCGTGCCGTGGAGCTGTGCAACGGCCAGGGCGCCTGTCGAAAGCTCGATGGGGGGATGTGCCCCTCGTACATGGTGACGCTCGACGAGGAACACTCGACGCGCGGTCGGGCGAATCTCCTGCGCCAGGCGGTCAACGGTGTGATCCCAGCAACGGAGCTGACGGGCGAGCGAATCCAGGAAGCGCTCGACCTATGTGTCGAGTGCAAGGCCTGCAAGTCCGAGTGCCCGTCCGGCGTCGACATGGCGAAGCTCAAGTACGAGGTGCTAACCCAATACCACGAGGAGCATGGCGTTCCGCTGCGTGCGCGCCTGTTCGGACGGATCGCGCCGCTGAGCGCCTTCGGGAGCCGAATTGCCCCGCTCGTGAACCTGTTCAACCGCATCCCGCCCGTCCGCTGGTGGATGCACCGCTTCGGGGGCATCCACCGCAAGCGGCCGTTGCCCGAGCTGACGCGGCGGCCCTTCCGGCGTTGGTTCAACAAGCGGCCGACCTCGGGAGCCGCTCCACGAGGCGAGGTCGTATTTTTCGATGACACGTTCACGCGCTACTACCACCCCGAGGCTGGACGCGCGGCGACCGAGGTGCTAGAAGCGCTCGGCTATCGCGTCACGCTGGTCGAGCAGCTCGGATGCTGCGGCCGACCGCTGGTCTCGAAGGGCCAGCTCGGCACCGCGCGAGTGTGGGCGACGGAGAACATCGAACAGCTCGCCCCCTACGCAGCGGCAGGAACGCCGATCGTGGGGATCGAGCCGTCGTGTCTGCTCACGCTGCGGGACGAGTACCCGGAGCTCGTTGGTGGGCCGGCCGCCGACGAGGTAGCCGGTGCGGCGATCCTCCTCGATGAGTTGATCGCGCAGCTCGCGGGCGACGAACCGGCCGAGGTAGAAGCGGTCTTCGGCGACGCCTCACGCGGCGAGATGCTGATCCACGGCCACTGCCACCTAAAGGCGCTGGTCGGGATGGAGGCGACCGAAGCAGCGCTGCGCCTCGCGGGTTACAACGCCTCGACGATCGATTCCGCGTGCTGCGGGATGGCGGGCTCGTTCGGATTCGAAACGGAGCACTATGAGATCTCGGAGGCGATGGCGCGCCGGACGCTGGTCCCGGCCGTTGACGCCGCGCCGCGCGATACCGCGATCGCGATCACCGGCGTGTCGTGCCGGCAGCAGATCGCGCACTTCAGCACCCGCGAGCCACGCCACGTGGCGGAATACCTGGCGGAAGCGCTTCGCATCGGCGGCGAAGCCGGGTCGGACTCGCGTTGAGCGAGCAGCGAAGAGAACGCCGCCCCGGCAATCGCGCCGTCCGACGGCGCCGGCTCCGGCGCGAGACGATCACAGTACGCGGCCGACAACGCCGGCAATTCCAACCGCGACCGTGGATGGTGCCGGCGCTGTTCGCCCTGGTGATCGCCGTCGGCACTCTGCTCCTCGCGCTTCCATTCGCCTCGGAGGAGCGGGAGTGGACGGATTGGGTCGACGCGCTCTTCACGTCGGCGTCAGCGGTCTGCGTGACCGGGCTGACCCGGGTCGACACGGCCGACCATTGGAGTGGCTTCGGCGAGTTTGTGATCGCCTTGCTGTTCCAGGCGGGCGGGCTCGGCGTCACGATGTATGCCGGGGTATTGCTAGTGCTGTTCGGGAACCGGATCGGTCTGCGTGGCCGCGAGTTCTTCGGGATGGAGCTGATCGACCTCGGAGATCGGGATATCTACCGGTTGCTTCGCCGCGTGATGATCTTTGCGCTCGTGATCGAAGTGACCACCTTTGTACTGCTACTGCCGTGGTTCTGGCTGCAGGACGCAGGGGCAACGGCGGTGTGGAAGGCCGTGTTTCACGCGATTTCGGCGTTCAACAACGCCGGGTTCGATTTGCAAGGCGGCGGGCGGGGGTTCACCGGTGAGGTAGATGACCCGTATCCCGTGCTGGTGCTGGGCTTGTCGGCGTTCCTGGGGAGCCTGTCGTTCATCACATTGTTCAACATGCGATACCGACCGCGCCGCTGGACGCTCGACACGAAGCTCGTGGCGATCGGGATGTTCGGCCTGCTCTTCGCCGGTACGGCGATCTTCCTGGTCGAGGAAATGACCGCCGGGAGCGCGCTCGCTGGACAGTCGCCCGTCCACGCCATCGTGAACTCGCTGTTCATTGCAGTGAACCGGACGGCGGGGATGTCGACGATCGACCTCGCGACGATCGACGACTCAACGACCGCAGCGTTGCTGCTGTTGATGTTCGTTGGCGGCGCCTCCACGTCGACCGCGTCCGGCATCAAGGTCGGCACGTTCATGGTCAGCCTGGTAGTCGTCTTGTCGGCATTCCGAGGCGAGCACCGAGCGTCGGCATTTGGCCGCGATCTACCACCAGCGATCGTGCTGCGAGCAGTTGCGGTGACGATCGTCGGATTCCTGACGCTGGGCGCGGGAGTGTGGGTGCTGGAGCTGACTGACGACATCGAGTTCCTGCCGCTGGTGTTCGAGACAATGTCGGCGCTGGCAAACGTAGGCTGGTCGCAGGGCGTGACGCCGGAGGTCTCGCAGACGGGCGCGCTGGTGCTCACTGTGCTGATGTTCCTCGGGCGGCTGGGGCCCCTGTACGTGGCCCTGTCGATTCCCGATAAGCCACAGACGCGGTATCGGTTTCCCGAGGCTGGCGTGCGCATCGGCTAGCCGCGCGAGCGGACGCGGTGCCGGCCGCCGGTGCTCGCGGCATCGAACTAATCCGGCTCTGCTAGAGGAAGGTCCATCCAATGCAAGTTGCCGTTCTCGGGCTCGGACGCTTTGGCACGCAGCTCGCAGAGTCGCTCGCCGAGGAGGGCCATGAGGTCCTGGCGATCGACATCAGCGAAAACGAGATCCAGCAGATCGCCGATCGGGTGACGAAGGCGGCGATCGCCGACATCACCGATGAGCAAGCACTGCGAGACCTGGGCGTCGGCAACATGGACGTCGGCGTCGTGGCGACAGCCGTACTTGAGTCGAGCATGCTGGCGGCGATGAACCTACAGTCCCTCGGCGTGCCAGGCGTCTATGCGAAGGCGGGCAGCCAGCGCCACGCGACGATGCTTCGGCGAATCGGCGTGCAGCGGGTAATCGAGCCGGAGAAGGAGGGCGGGCTGCGGTTCGCCCACCTGCTTCGACTACAGCAGGCGAAAGACTATTTGTCGCTGACGCGCGAGTACGGCGTCGCGGTCTATGAGCCGCCACCACGGCTGTACGGAACCACGCTCGACAAGCTCGATGCGGACAGCACGACGCGGCGCCTGTTGATGCTGGTACGCGACAATGAGGTCCAACTCAACCCGGTGCGGTCGCAGACGATCAAGGCGAACGACCTGCTGCTTTTTTCCGGTGCCGATGAAGACTTGGCGGCCGACCTCTAGACCGAGGCTTAGGATCCCGCGTCAGGCGAGGCCGCGTACCGGGCTCGTCGGGTACACCGCGCAGCGCGTCGACGATCAGCGTCAGCACGAACTGGATCACGAACGGGCCGAGGACGACAAGCGCGAGCCCGGCGCGCACCTGCATCCAGAGCGGGTAGTCCCAGGTCGCGATGAACACGCCGTAGCCGAGACCGCTCAGAAACGGCAGCGACGAGCCCATATTGTAGTTAACACACTGGCGCAACATGGTCACGGTACCCACCGACGACCCCGCTGGTTCCGCGACCTTAGCTACAGGCAACCCACCGGTGGTAAACGGAACGCCCGCCCGTTGGCGGGCGTTCGCGATCGATCATCCTCCGGAAGTCACGGCAGCGAGTTCACCAGCGCACCCGGCAGCAGATCGTAGCCGATCGCCTTCGGGTGGATGTCGGTCAGCGAATCGAACATGTGGGTGGTTGCGCCAGTCGTCTTCTGCATCGGCGTGAAGCCGTCCGCGACGATGACATCCTGGTCACCGATGAGCTCACGCAGCAGTTGAACGCGACTGCTGCGTGAGCTCATCGGTGCCGTTTCCCAGTTGCACCGCCGAAGCCGAAGCCGAAGCCGAAGCCGAAGCCGAAGCCGAAGCCGAAGCCGAACGGGTTATACGTGCTCAGGAAGATGATAGTCGCGTCCGGCGCTGCGTCGCGCAGCTCCCCGGAGGTGCGGACTATATTCGGTTGGTAGACCCCGAGGACGTCCGACAGCCGCTGCTGACAGGCGGCCGCAGAAAAGTCGTTATCGCAGTCTACTGAGCCGATGTGGCCCAGCAAGTCGTTTGCGCCGATATCGATGGTGATATATGAGATGTCGTTGTCGTTGATGAACGCGAGCGCGTTGTCCAACTGCCCATTACGGATCAGCGTTCTCGAGGTCTCCCCGGAAATACCGCAACGGCGCCAGCTACGGCTTGCGCCGTTGCGGGTCTGCAACTGGTTGTGGAACCTCGACACATAGCCATCGGCAGCGCTGGTGACGCCCACGGCCGCGGCGAACGAGTCACCCCAGGCCACGCAGTAGCTCGTGCCATCCGCGCTGGTCCCGTTGACCGAGCCCGCGTCGAACTGCTCCGAGGGAGGCGTAACCGCGTCGATTAGCGACGCGGCGGCGGCGGAGATCGCGCCCAGCAGATCCGCCGAGGTCAGTAGGTAGCCGTCGCCCTGAGTGCCAACGATCAGCACGCGGTCGGCGCCAATCTCGACGGCCTGTACGTCAGCCTCGTTTTCGGCCAACTTCTCGTTGACATCGAGGACTGTATCGATGATGTCTTCGATTACACCCGACGCGACGGTCGAGCTTCGCCCCGACCTCCCCGTCACCGGATAGCGAGCCGCTCTTAAATGCCACCTCGAAGAAGATCGAACCGTTCTTGCCATCGACAACATCGAGCGAATCGGGGAGTCGCCGGAGTTGTCGGCGACCGCGTCCTGGAGGACGCCGGTCAGCTCGGCTTCCGTCAGCTCGATCCGGAAGCCACCGTCGTCCTCGGCAGCGTCGAGCTTCGCCTCGGCGGATGCGAGGTCGGCGGCGTTCGGCGCGTCAGCTTGCCCTGAATTGTCGGTCAGCGCACTAAACAGCTGGTACCCACTGAAGCCGCCGAACCCGAGCGTGGCGACGAAGAGGATCCCGAGGAGAGAAGCGATCGCGCTCGAGATACCGCCGGAGAGGTAGCCCCCCCCCCCGCACCCGCGATCGCGAGCACCACCGTCGCCGCGATGGCCGCGGGAATCTCCCCGACGGTGAACAGGACCACAGCGCCGATCGTGATCGCGGCGAGAATACCGAATAAGACGGTCAACACTTTCACAGCTGGTCCTCCCGTCCCTGGCTGAAACGGGAGCATGCTAGGAGTACCCGCAACTAGGCGCGCGATGTGTCAAGAACTGGAACGACTGCCTGTCCTCGTATGATACGAAGCATGTTCGAACACACCTTCAACTACGAGTCGCGCCGCTCGGCCGTGTACGCCCGCAACGGAGTCGTGGCGGCCAGCCACCCGCTGGCCGCCCAGATCGGCCTTGAGGTGCTGCGCAGCGGCGGGAACGCCGCCGACGCCGCCGTCGCGACCGCAGCAGCGCTCGCGGTCGTCGAGCCGACGGGCACTGGCCTCGGCGGCGACTGCTTCACGCTGTTCTTTGATGCGGCGACGAAGCGGGTCTCCGCGCTGAACGGGAGCGGGCGCTCGCCAGCTGCCCTCGACCTCGATGTGCTGACCTCCGAAGGATTCGCTGAGGAGTTCCCGCGGTACCACGCGCACGCCGCTACCGTGCCCGGCACCGTCGCGGGATGGTCTGACACCCTCGAACGGTTCGGGCGGATGCAGCTCGCCGATGTCCTCACGGGCGCGATTAGTCTCGCCGAGGACGGTTCACCGATCGCGCCCGTGATCGCGCAAAGCTGGACCAGCGAAGTAGAGAAAATTCGAGGCGCCAGTCCCAACGCCGACGAGTTGCTGATCGACGGCCGCGGCCCAAGCGCGGGCGAGATCTGGCGCAATCCCGGACTCGCCTCGGTGCTGCGCGAGGTCGCCGAGGGTGGTCCCGCCGCCTTCTACGAAGGCCGCGCCGGGACTGAGATCGTGCGAGTGCTGAAGGCCCTCGGCAGCCGTATAGCGGCCTCGGACCTCGCGGCACACCACTCCACGTTCGAGCCGCCGATCAGCACGACCTACCGCGGGCACACAATCTACGAGTGCCCGCCGAACGGACAGGGACTGGCGGCACTGATCGGGCTGAACATCGCCGAGGGCTACGACTTCTCGGAGCTACCGCGCCGGTCACCAGAGCGGTTCCACATGCTGATCGAAGCGATCCGCCTCGGATTCTCCGAGGCGCGGGCGAACGTCGCCGACCCCGCTTTCGGCGAGGTGCCCGTTGAGCACCTGCTGTCCGAGTCGCATACCGCCGACCTGCGATCGCGAATCGACCCCGACTCCCGCCTCGACCTCTCGCGCGGCCTCGAACTAGCGGTGGGAAGCGACACGGTCTACTTCTCCGTCGTCGATGGCGACGGCAACGCATGCAGCTTCATCAACAGCAACTACAACGGAGTCGGGACCGGGATCGTCCCTCGCGGCTGCGGGTTCCCGCTCCAGAACCGAGGTGCCGGGTTCAGCCTCGATCCGTCGCACCCAAACGTTGTGGCGCCGAATAAGCGCCCGTACCACACCATCATTCCGGCGATGATGACCGACCCGAATGGCGACCTATACGCCTCGTACGGCGTGATGGGCGGCTGGATGCAGCCTCAGGGCCATCTGCAGGTGGCGGTCGGGCTGCTGGACGACGGGCTGGACCCTCAAGCCGCACTCGATGAGCCGCGCTTCTGCATCTCAGTCGACCCCCCGCACGGCCCGGTCAACCTCGAGGAAGGGCTGTCGGAGGCGACCGTCGCCGCGCTAGCCGCGCGCGGTCACGAGGTGCAGGTCGTCGATGGCATCAGCCGGACAAGTATCTTCGGCAAGGGCCAGGTCATCATGCGCGACCCTGAGACCGGGGTGCTGGTCGCTGGGTCGGATCCGCGCGCCGACGGGACCGCAGCCGCCTACTAGGCCCGATCAGCCGCTCTGAGCGGCCTTCATCGCCTCGAAGTCGGCGCGTGTGGCATCGAGGGCACCTGGTTCTAGGTAGAGGTCGAGCGCCGCGTGCCCGAGCGCCGAGCGCCGCGTGCCCGAGCGGCGTAGCGGCGTAGCGGCGTAGCGGCGTAGCGGCGTAGCGGCGTAGCGGCGTAGCGGCGTAGCGGCGTAGCGGCGTAGCGGCGTAGCGGCGTAGCGGCGTAGCG
>Ga0114999_10003862_pt1 | contig 18490 bp, 16 predicted proteins | sample ArcticOcean_MG_C_3_FD_89820 | JGI IMG/M metagenome (GOLD analysis project Ga0114999, IMG submission 89820) | Marine microbial communities from western Arctic Ocean - ArcticOcean_MG_CB8_126 | ecosystem: Environmental > Aquatic > Marine > Oceanic | place: Arctic Ocean: Canada Basin | collected...
GAGAAGTTACCAGAGTAGATCCAGATGGAATCGATGATATACAAAAAATAGGAATCGAAGGATGGAAACAAGAAGATTGCATGGCTGAAGAAGTAGCAGATTCTATTCCCGATTCAGTAGGTTGTCCTAATTACATACCACAAGAATGCATAGACTCAGCTCAAACTATTGCAGATAGAGTACATGACTGGGCACTAGATCAAAATAATACGGTGAATGGACCAACTAATCCTCAGGCTATTATGATTTGGCCTATAGTTAATGAAATAATAGATATTCAAGAGACTGGAAAGTTCATGTTAACGTCTCACGATAATTCTGAACTTAGCGATAAGCTAAAAGAAACAACTAATAGAAGAGGGTTCTCTCGTGCTAGATGGGCTGCACCGATAGTAACTGATTTTGTAGAAGCAATAAAACCAGGAAGAATAGAATATTCCTCATTCTCTGCAAATAGAAATGTTGAGGCGGAGGATTGCGATGAATAGTATAGATAAAGTGGTACAAGAAACCCAAGCTGCAAGACAAGATACTGCACCCGCTAGACGAATAGTTGGGACACAAACTGCTGGAAATTCTGCACCACCTAAAAGTGTACCCGCATCGTGGTATGCATATAGCAATACCGTGAAGCCAGCAGTAGATAGTTTCATGCTACAATCATCAAAAATACTTAGAGCATGGACTAAAGATCCTATAGTAATGTGTTGTCTTATTAGAAACTTAGCAGCAATTGGCTCACTAGATAAAATACAACGAGCAACTAAAGACCCCAAGACAATCGAGGCTATAGGAATGCTACATCAAATAAGAGCATTATTAGATCTGGTTATTGGATTCCTACAGAAGGATATAGATGGTCATCTTAAAAGTTCTACAGATCTATTAGGAACTATAATGCTAGCAGTTGTAGGAGCGGTTATTACTACTTTTGAATTGCTTCAACAATATTTAAAAGAAGAAATATTCGAACTAATGGGTAAGTCTAGAGATAGTGTTTTTAGAAGATGCTGGCCTTTTGATGCTTTGATCGATTTAATAATTAAAACTATTACGCATCCAATAACAGGTATATTTGTAAAATTAAATAACTATATTAAAGATTGGACAAATAAAATAAAGGCAGATATAGGAGTCAAGTATAACTGTAGTTCTCTAGAAAGTGCAGACAGAGAATTGAAAGAACTGAAGAGAGAACGCGATGAATATAATGCAGAGATAAATGAAAATATTAATGTTGAAGGACAAGAAGCAGCAATTGGTGAACTAAAGACTAAAGAAGAAAATGCACGACGTGCTATAATAGCTATCCGTTCTAGAATAGAAGTAAACAAAGGTGTACCTATATTAGGTCAAGCTGGGTGCTATCTTAGAAAGGTCGGTGTACTGCAGAACCTTAGATTCTTTAGACATATAGTAGATAAGATTATAAATGGATTAGATAAAGGAATACTATGTGTGAATCTTACAGATGAAACATTGGTAACAAGTGGTAATCCTTTAAATGTTGTTAGTAGCGTTATGAGTCCGTTACCAAAACCAGGAGTTGGAGAGATCATTCCGACTGATGATGAGATAGCTAATTTTCTAGAAATAGAATTAGGATTAGATGGCGAAGTAATTACAGACATTCTTGCTGGACAAGATACAGTTTTAACTGGACAACGCGATCCAGATCAAGCTCCCGATCCAGATCAGGATGCTAAAATAATTGCAGATTTAGATGGTCAAATAAAAGCAATAGAAACACTTGCTGATTGTACGCAAGTTATATCAGATGAGTTAATAATAGAAATAAATGATACACTAACTAGGCTGGAGAGATAATGTCAACATTTCAATTCGATGGAGAACATTTAGAGCAGGTAGAAATAACAGATGCCCATGCACTAAAGGAAGTCTCCAAAACAATTAAAAAGAAAAGACCCGTTGTCAGAGCCAACTCCCCAGGTCTAGCATACAACGGAACTAAGTATAGAAATTCATTCAAAGGACCTGACTATAATTTAAATGATGTTGCAAATGCAGTAGATAGAGAACCTCTATTTAGAAGATCCGTAGCTAAGTTACGCACATTGATTCTTAAGAATAACTTTGAATGGGTAGGACAGAATCCTAATGCTGTAGGATATATCAAACAACGTTTCAAACAAATGGCTATGGTATCGGGTATACCAACAGAACAACTAATTAAAGATATAGTTGAACAACTCGTGACGTACTCTAATGCTTACTTAGTTAAAGTTAGAAAGAAAGAAGCTTCTGGAGGCATGTTCCGAACTACATTTGATGGAAAACAACTTGATCCTGTTGCTGCGTACTATCCTATGTGTGCTACTACAATAGAAATAGATAAGGATGAGCACGGTAAAGTAATGAAATACATGCAGGTTGTGCCTGGATATCCTAAATCAAAATGGCCTAAGTTTAATCCAGAAGATGTCATACATTTTCATAAAGATAGAAAGGTAGGTCTTAGTACTGGAACCCCATATGTTATATCTGTACTAGATGATATACGTGCACTTAGAGGTATGGAAGAACATGTTGAGAGATTAGTATACCAACATGCTGTGCCTCTATATCAGTATATAGTAGGCGATGAGGCTGACAGAGCAGATCCAGAAGAACTAGAAGAACTACAATATGCAATTGATAATATGCCCTTTAATGGTGCCTTAGTAACTCCAGAGAGACACAAGATAGTAGTAGTAGGAGCTGAAGGCGAAGCATTAGATGCAGAGAAATATCTTGACTATTTCATGAGAAGAGTTCGCGGTGGACTCCATCTTTCTAGTGTAGACTGGGGAGAAGGAGATTCTTCATCAAGAGGAACCTCTCTTACTATGTCTCAAGATACTCGCGATACAGTCGAAGAGTTTCAAGATGTAATAAAGATGTTTGTTAATGAATTTATATTAGAAGAACTACTTGCTGAGGGAGGATTTGCTTATGATGAGTATAACTCCACAAACAAAGTAACTATGTTTATTCCAGCTATCGATATAGATGAAAAGATTAAAGGTGAAAATCATCACTTACTTATGTATCAGAGTGACGGAATCACACATGAAGAGTTTAGACTCGCTGTAGGTAGAGAACCATTTGCAGAAGGACAAAAGAAAGATACCTTCCTACATAATGTTACGATGCCTACTCTAGCATTTAAAGGTTCTTTAACTCAAAATGGAAGTACACAAAATAAGGACATGCCAAGTAATCAGCATGGTACACAACTTAGTTCTCCAAGAATATCTCAAGATGAACATCAACTAGAAGATCAACTAGAAGATACATTTGGAACTCCTATATTAGGAGCATTGGGTATGAAGCATTCGGCTAATATATTAAATACCCACTGGCAAACTATGAGATCAGACTTTGTTACTATTATGGGTAAACCAGATGAAAAGTTAGATAGCCTATTTATAGATGGAGTACAGAATAAATTTGTAGATGATTCTATAGGTGTGCTAACTCCGATCCTAACTAACGCATATATACAAGGAGTACAAAGTGCTACAGTTGAGGATACCGCTATCAATCATGATCAAGCTGCTCAGATGCATGGTGATGTACAAACATCGTTACTAATGACAAGAAGTGCTCTTCAGAAACTTGCTAGAACTGTCACAAAGAAAATAAATAAAAAAAATCTAGAGGATTCATTAGATGCAGAAACAGTATCAGCAATTATGGATACTTATAACCATAGAATAGATATGAATGTATCTACTGCACTCATGCGAGACTATAACTTTGGAAGAGCTAGAATGTTCCAAGCTCAAGGTCATCAAGAACTTGTGGTACCTGCTTGTCCTAGTTGTATTAAACCAATGAGAACGTTTCCTCTAACTGATAATATTAGTCCATTAGATATCCCACCTGGCAGTAGCCATCCAAACTGTAACTGTTTGGTAACAATCCCCGGAGGACAATAAATATTTTCGTACCCTATATTTAAAAATGGGGCTATGTCATGTTATAACACACAACAGTTAATGGAGTTATATAGATGAATGGTCCAAAGGTCGCAGTACTAGGCGACATAATGTTAGACCGATACTTTGAAGCAGATGTAAAACAGTCTCCGGAACACGATGGCGAATGCATTGTTAATCCGAAACTGATAAGACAGGTACCCGGAGGAGCAGGAAACGTAGCAACGTGTCTTGCTAATATGGGAATACCTACAGTAATACTAGGACCAAATGGCAGTAATATTGTAAAAGAAATTTTTAGTCATACTAAAAATCTATTAGATAAAACTTTCGTAGTTCCTGGTACTTTATGTCAGAAAGATAGATATCTACATAAAGGTAAAACTCTCACAAGAATAGATATAGATCCAAATTCCATTATGGACTATACATTAGATATTCCCGATAGTTGTGAAGTACTTATTACCAGTGACTATAATAAGGGAAATATAAGTGAACCAATTCTTAAAGAGTTAAAAGGTAAGTTTCGTACTTGGATTGCTGACCCTAAGAAGATTTTCTTTGATGCGTACAAGACGGAAGAAATAATTGTTAAACCCAATTCTGTAGAAGCCTTAGATTTAACATCGACTAATAATACATTAGATGCTATAACTAAGTTAGCAGAGTGGACCCCAGGTCGAGTAGTAGTAACTAATGGATCAGATCCTATTCATTTTGAAGATAGAAGCGGAATGCCATTAGGCTACATGGGAATAAGCCCTCATAGACCAAAAACTGTGATTGGGGCTGGAGATGTCATGACTGCTGTACTTGCAGCAGGTGCAATAGAAGGATGGGAATTAAGAAAGAGTCTTGAAGCAGCTATATTAGCATGTATAAAGATGATGTCACAAGTTCCCGGTAACACAATTGACAAGGAAAGTTGGAATCACATAGTCACAGAGGTGACAAAGAATTGAAATTTGTAAATGTAAATCCCGTTAAAGTCCAAATAATGGATACTCTCAAAGATAAGGATGCATCTGATATCCAAGCTTTGAATGTCCGATTGGCAGCAACTCATCTGGGATACGTTAATGAGAACAAGTTTCGATACGTAGACGGCGAAGCTACCGATAATAGTCTGAAGTCTTGGATTAAACCATTCGGTAAGCCAGTTGTGACATTTCACAACGACCAAGAAGATCCTCTAGGTAGGGTCTACGATGCTAGACGTGAAGAATTCCAACTTCAAGATGGTGAAGAAGGAGAAAATCGTCCAACTGGTATTGTTGTCTTAGATGTTCTCATCACAGATCAGGATGCTATTAAGAAAGTAATAGACGGTACATACTTAACCGTTTCTACATCTTGCTCTAGCAAACATATTGAATGCTCAATTTGCGGTTCTAATGTTGCTATCAAAGATGAAAAGTGCGATCATGAAAAAGGTAAAACTTATGAAGATCAACTTTGTGTATGGAATGTAGGAGAAAGAAAGTATTCAGAAGTATCATTTGTAAATACCCCTGCAGATCAAAGCGATGCACATTTCGCTGGAGTTATTTCTATAGGTGACGATGCAAATGGAGAACAAGAGGAAGTAATTCTTATTACAGATTCTACTGAACTGACAGCAGAAGTTGCAGCAGTATCACTAAAAGTAGAAGATAAGATAGAAACTAAAGAAGAAGATTTAGATGTTACCGATTGGACACAACATGATTTTAAATTAGCCAAGCATGTTGCTGAACAAATGAAGGAAAAACTTGGAGACAAGTTTTATGAAGGTGACGATGTTAAAGTATTTTGTGGTCCCCACTCAGAGAAGAAACCCACGTTTCCTCTTTCAGATATGGTTCACATTGAATCAGCTCTAGAAATTCTCGATGCTTACAATGGTAGAGGATCTAAAGCAAAGCTCTCTTCAGTAATATTACAGAAGAAAGTCGTATTCGAGTCTGCAGAAGATAACCAAGATTTAACACTAACTGAAAAAATTAAGGATCTTGAGAAGGAAGTAGAGACACTTAAGGATGGAATGTCAGATGAAAAAGTATTGGAACATGCTGCAGTCATAACAAAACTAGAAGACGTACAGAAAGAAATAGAAGATAAATCGGATATCATAAGTAAACTGCAGACTCAAGTAGATGCTCTAAAGGCTCAACTTGATGATCAAGTAGATGAAAGTGAAATCATGAAATCAATGACTGATGAAAACATTGGTCTATATCGACTAGTTCAACGTCTAAGAGCTACACTTCTAGTTGATCTACAAATAAGAGTTGGACAATTGTCTGACCTTATCAAATCCGAGAACTTCTCTGATGCAAGACTGGACGCTATTAATACGGTAATTACTGATATGAACGGACATCAGATTGTTAGTACATATGATGCACTGAACACTGATACACAGTTCGGTACACATCAGAAGCCGAATAAGCCAACTGAAAATGCAGATAATCCTGTACTGGATACCGATCCAGCTAAGAAAATCAGTGACTCTAAGAATATTGAAAGTGGACCGGAAACCATAAAGAGATTATTCCAAAAGAAAAAGACCCAATAATTTGGGCACTAGGAGTGTGAATTTAAATTGTCAGATCTAGTTTTTTTAAATCAAAGTAATCACAAACGTCCTCAAAGAAGTAACCCATCTAAGTACAGCACTTCACCAATTCGTAGAGAATTAGAACAAGGTGGAGACGGCGGTATGCGTCCTGTTGGCGCATTTTATCCTTGGAAGTCCCTTCCCGTTCAATGGCAAGATGTTGAGACTGACGATTGGATTGTTATTACTAAGGGTACAATCGTAAGTCTTATAACTAATCAAGTAACTACAACTGCTGGTACTGGTATCTCTGGTGGTCTTCCAGATATTGAAGCTTCAGGTAGCATTCCTGTATTCGATGACGAGACAGTATCTGGTGCAACTTATACTGCACTAAATATTGATACTAGTTACTGGGGTTATCACGAAACTGCAGCAGGTCTTTTAATTCCTGCTAATGGCGGATCAGCAGTAAGATATGAATATGCTGCAGACGATGTTACTGCAGCCGTTGTTCATCCAGATACAGATCTTACAATTGTAACTGCTGCTGAATTTGCTGACACACCAAAGAATACTCCAGTTGGAGTAGTCTTCATGGATGTTATGCAAGATATTCGTGGTAAGAGTCTTAACTATAATCTATATGCAAGTCAGTATGGTGTACTTTCAGATGGTCTGATTGTTCTACCTTATATCGATTATGGTGATACTACACCACAAACTACATCAACATTTGCCGCAACTAAAGTTCTAGGAGCAAATAGCGCATTTGATGCTGTTACTGCTGATGTAGGATACAATGCCGTATACAAGAAGCATTCGTTTTTCTATTTTGATAGTGCTGCAGATCCTTCTGTTGGAGCAAGAGCAGGTAGTTTACTACAATCTGATGCTTATGGTAAGTTTGTTGGACAAGGAACAGGAGAATCTCAGTCAGTTACAGTAGCAAGAGATCAGCAAACCGTTGGTCGTTTGCTTTACACGGATGCACGTTATCCTAAAGATCAATTACAAGCAGTAGATACTTATCCAGGTTCTGGACTACAAGGAACAGAAACTAATGGTATCCCTGCATTTATTTATAATTTCGCGGTAGATGCTCTGACTGGAATGAGTCTAGCTACTACTTCAAGACACGTTCTTGAAATGGTAAAAAGTGGTGCAATCGGTGCTGCTTATATTCAATTGGACGTATCTTAAGATACAAAGGGATGGTACAGGATATTTCTTGTACCATCCATAAGGAGGCTGTTTAACCTTGAGAATTAGAGATTTAAAGTTGCCTGACGGGACTACAATGAGTCCGGAAGACGTGCAACATGTGGAACATCTACACTCAGCCTTTGTCAACAATGGTGTAGCATACGATGAGGAAAATGACTCATTCGTAACAATGAACTTAAAAGATGCGCTCACAACAGGAGAAGTAAATAGATTTATTCCTACTGTTGTAACCACTATTGTGAGAGAGGCTCTAGAACCCGCTGCTGTTGTAGTTAACAACATTTTTCAAAGTATGGAACTAGAAAGAGGTAGACAAGTACAAATAGGTTCAATCGGTGCAATGACTGTAGCTGATATTCCCGAAGGAACCGAATACCCTGAAGCCTACCCAGACATGGGAGAGGGCTCAATCATAGCTACAAACGTTGACAAGGTTGGTATTCAGATTCATTTCACAGATGAAATGATTGAAGATACACAATTCGATGTTATTGGTCTTTGGCTTCGTGCTGCAGGTAGAGCATTTGCAAGACACAAAGAGCTTAAAGGTCTGAAACTTCTTGATGAAATGGGTATCGTAGTATTTGATAATGATACTAATAATACATCTATAGAAGGATCATGCACAGGTAGAAATATTGCTGGTACTCAGAATGGTAGTATGACATTGAATGATGTTTTTCAACTGTATGCTTATCTAGTAACTCGCGGTTTCTCTCCTTCGCATTGGATTACTCATCCTCTAGCATGGACTATGTTTTTAACTGATCCAGAGATTAGAGAAATTGTAATGTCAGGAAATGTTCTTACTTCGAACAGAATTCCTGAAGGAGCTGCAAACGGTGGTTGGCCGACTGAGTTTAATGGTCTAGGACAACGTACTGCTGCAACTGGTGAGTATGAAAATGGTGGAGCTCCAACTAACATTCAGGGAAGAAATGGTGCTAATGCATTCTTGAATACTCTGAATCCACTTGGAAATACCCATAACATTCCACCGAATGGTCTTCCATCTCCTCTTACAATGATTGTGACACCTTGGATGGCTTACAATGCTACTGGTGGTAACGTTGCTCCAGCAGCAGGTCTTCCTTCTACATCTATCGCAATGGTAGATGCTAGTGCAACAGGTATCCTAATCAACAGAGAGTCACTGAATATCGAAGAGTTTGACAAGCCACTCGTAGATATGCATGGTTTAAAGCTTAGAGAAAGATATGGTTTTATGTCTATTGAACAAGGTAAGGGTGTAGCTCTTGCTAAGAACGTAATTCTTGATAGAAACTACGTGTTCGATAATAGTAATGCCGTAACATTAACAGCTCTAGCTTCAACTGACTTTATCTAAACACTAAATAGTGGGGTACATAATGTACCCCACTATTACATGAGGATTATATGCCAAGAGCAAAGAATGTAAGTCCAGAAGAAGAAGTAACAGATGTCGTAGAAACCGTAGTAGAACAAGTAGAAGAAGTAGAACAAGTAGAAGATAATTTAATACACATACGACTAAAGAAAGCACAAATGTTAATTGATGAGTCAATAGGTATAAAACTTAATGCACTTATAAATAAGACTAGTTGTATAATTGATAAGACAACACTTAGACCTATTGATAGACAGAAACTCATGACTTTAGTTGGGTCAAAGGATATAGAAGTTTACGATCCTAATGTTCCAGAGCTCATGATTATTCCTGAATATGTTTTAGATTTATCTGATACAGTAGAGAATAAGTTCCTTAATAATCCACAAACAACTGAAAAACAAGTTCTCAGTTATATTAAGGCAGCACTTAATACTCCACGTGCAGCAAGAATTCCTCTGAAGGTTCTTTATAAGTTAGAGACTCTAGGACAGAACAGAGCACTAAAACCTAGACTAGCTGTAGTTGAAGCTATAGTAGATGGCCTCTCACAGATAGGAATTCCTGAGAAAGAAGCAGAATTAACACCTGTAGAGAAAGATAAACTTATGGATGCTATTGAACAACATGCAAGAAATATTGATAAAGGTGTCAATGCAACCATGAGTCTTGAATCAGATGAAGTACTAACCTCGGTACAATAATGGCTTCTCCGTATAAAAAACCTACAAAGAAAAAGAAAAAGAAAAAGGGGTCCAATAAATAGTGGCAACGCCTTTCCATGTAATATCTCATTCACCTAGTGGACATCTAGTTACAGTAAACTCTAATATAGAAGTAGGGTTTAATGAAAAAGTAGATAGAAACTCTATAAATCCAATGGCTCTCACTGTAATAGAGGATGAGTCACTGGATGTACCTCGTGGTACTGTTGTAAGCTCAGGTGCACAAACCCAGCTCGTCTTCCTACCGGAAGCAAATTTACAGATAAACACGCGATATAGAGTTTCAGTTCCCACTCCAGGAATTAAAAATGTTGATGGAGATGATTTATTAGATCCCTTTGTATGGTATTTTACAACTACTAATACGGAATTAGTAGGAGGAGCAGAGGTAGAATGGGCAGCAGGAGTTGCTGCTCAAGTAGTTACTCGGACACCAACTCTATGGAATGCTTTGCTGACAAATGCTAGCGGAACTATAGAACACGGTGACGGAAAGATAGGTACAGCTTTAAAGACTTTAGAAATTGTATTAAATGGTTCACCTTCGGGTACCTTTAGTACGCTTTCGGGCTATTTCAATATACAAGGGACAGATGTACTTGGTTACTCCTTAACGGGTGATCATATTGCTGGTCCCTCTGGATATCTCATTACAGCATCCGGCAATGCCATTCACTGCGCACTAGCTAGTGGACAGACAACCTTTCTTGCTAATAATGCGGAATATACAGTAACATTGAAAGCAGGTGCAACTGCATCAGGATATGCACCTACTCTAGTAGATGAAAGTAAGTCTTTTATGAGCGAGTTCTATCCAATGTACACAACAGATGTACTGGTTAGATTATTCGCTGGACCATTCGTAGCTGAAATACCCGATGATACAATTAGAAGAGTTGCACTACAACACTCAAGACAGATAACAATATACCATAGTAATACTGTGTACAGTCCAGTACCATACTATGTCACTGACTATGTAACATGTCAGACTGCAGTAGATGTAATAAGACAAGAGTTTTCTGCAATGGCACTTAAAGCTGGAGCAAAACATCTTGGAGATCTAAGTATAGATGCCGATGTTACATCCGTTAAAAACTTAATGAATGATACCATTAAAGCATTACAAGAAAATGCTAATGAAGCAATGGGTTTTATAAGAACTAATGGAAGAAGAGTAAAACCACTAATAGCTACAAGAAACAAATACGGTCAACCAGAACACTCAAGGCTTCTCGATCATGGAGATACATATATATGTGATGGTCCTGCTTCATTAAAAGATTCATATGGAAGACAACAAGTCATAGAGAAATGGTTACATGGTGCCCAGCTCCCAACAAGACTACATTGGGGACAATATACATATACAGTAAACAATGCTCCGTTGGTGAATTAAATTGGGATTAGATCTATTTAGAAAGGGTTCTGAGAATACTATTCAAGTTGATAGATTTGGAAGTAGAGCTAGAGGAGTAGATCTTAGAGAAGAGTTCGATTGTTTAATTAATGGCGATCAAGATAATCAAGGTCACGGTTATTGGGTAGTATATAGAAGATTTGATACAAGTCAATACGCAGAATCATATAATAGAACTACAGGTAAGGGTAAATATTTCACCCCCACTGGAGAAGGAGTTGGAGGTCAGTCGTATCCGTTTGTAGATGAACTAGTAAGAACTAACAAAAGAGCATTAACGGTAACTGCATCAAGATTCAAAGTAGAACAAGAGACACCACTTGGAAACATACCAGTAGTATATAGACAGTTCTATCTAGCTCATGATATAAAACCAAAGCAAACAGACTTAATTTATGAGATCGATTACGAAGGAGTACCAGAACCTTCAGATATATCTCCACCATACGTACAGGCATGGAATATAAACTTAGTAGAACCATTCAGATCGGATGGCGGTAGAGTAGAGTTCTACGCATGTATATGTGGAATTGAAGTAATAGGTAGACAATAATGGCTGCAGATGACATTATTAAAACTATAGTTACAGATGATGTAGCGAAAAATAATATTGGGGAATGGAAAGATCCTAACCTTGGTAGTAGAGCAGACAGACCCGCATCTATAGAAGATGCAATGATTTTAATTTATCAGATACTAAGTATAAATAGTCCCGATATTGATTTCACTCCAGCATATCCTGATTACTTAGTAGACTCAACATTACAACAAACAGTAGAAGATGCACCACAGATGAACGATGAGACAATTGCTTGGAGCGTTATAAGAATGGAACCAGGTTCTACTAGTGCTCAAAAGTTCGGTAGACGAAAAGAATTACGACCCAGATTCCGTGAAGACAATATTCCTAACAATAGAGAATTAGCTGAAGGAGTACTCGTCCCGGAAACACAAATAGTAACTTATGGTCAAACGTTTGATAGTATTATACAGTTTGATTGTTTTGCTAAAACAAACTTTAGTGCCGAAAGACTGGTTACTAATTTTATGAAAACTATGACAGTTCATGCAGATACTCTTATCAAATATGGAATCAGTAGATGGTATTTCGAAAGGAGACTGCGGGATTCATTTCTATTACAATTTAGAAATGGTATCATAGCAAGATCCGTGCAGTATTATATGAAGAGCGAAGAAGTTACTTTCGAAGAAGTTTCTAGACTCAAAAGTATAAGAATTGCATTAGAACAAGCCCGTGATCAGGGAACATTATATCCTGATTGGGCAACTCGTGTAATGGAAACAGCAAGGGTGCAAGTAAAACCCGTTGCTACTTCCTCTTAAATAGTCGTACAGGGAACTACTGTTCCTTTTACCAAGGAGGCGATTAACCTTGGCCAATCTTCCAGGGGTAAGTTCAATTTGGAAGGACACTGACTTCTCGCAACCCAGACAAGCGTTGCAAGGAGCACCTTCTGTCTTGGTTATCGGTACGGCAGTAGATGGTCCACCTAACGTTCCAATTGCTGTTAGAAATGTAGATGAAGCTAAAGCAGTATGGGGCAACTTTTCTGGTGGTTCACTTATCAGAGGAATCGAAGAAGTATTCATCGGAGCAGGAGCTGCAGTTCTAGATATTAGAGGACTGCGATTAGACGGTGGTACAAAGGCTACTCTTGAAATAGCAGAAACAGCAGGATCTAACTTAGCTGACGAGTCACAAGATACTGGAGCGTATGCTCTTCTATTAACTGCAAGACAGCCCGGTGAGATCTATAATCACCTTTCATTAGGATATAGAGATAATCAAGTTATAGAAATCTTTAATCCCAAGACAGGTATTACTTCAAGATTTGACTACGATTCCAATCGTGATAATGTACAAGCAGACGTACATAATGTAGCAGAACTAGTTACAGCTATCAATGCCGACCCTAACCTTAATGACATAGTTGTAGCAGAATTTAGACAACTACAAGCAGCATATGAAATGGCAGTAAGATATGATGTAGCAGGAACTTCTCCTGCAGCATCTGGTGTATACCAAGATTCAACAGGTAGACATTCAATTACTCTTGCTGACAGAGTTACAAATTTTACAGCAACATTAGATGAATTAGGTTCTGGTGGAAATAGTATATATCAGAACAACTGGCTTGATAATGCAGCACCTTCGGGTGGGTATACTTCAGGTAACGATATACAAACTTTAAATAGAGTATATTCTATATCTGATGTTGGAGCAGCAGAAGGTCTTCCAGTAGGTGGAGGAAATTCAGATGCTCTAGCTAATACTGCACTTAACATGGCTAATAGAAGTGGTTACACTACAATGAATGCATTGAAGGATTATAATGCAACAGGTGACTACTCTTATGGTCCATCAGGAACTACAGCAGTATCCGAAATCCGTCAATCAGTTACTGGATTATATGTAGGAACTGGAGATGGAAGTACTACAGCATTCAACTGGGATGCAGCACAATGTATGGATGATGGTGATGCAGGTATAGGTGACCACTCAACATTAGTTAGAACTGCTATAGCTGCTGGTAGTAATGTTATTACAACAGCTACTACAGGGTATACTGCTGCTGGAGATAATTCATATCTTGCTTCTATATTAGTTGAAACTAATACTAATCAGAAGGATTGGAATGGACAACCAGTAACAGCATCAGGATCGTTTGAAGTATTCTATGATCAAGATACTATTGGTAGACCTACCAGTGAATATACATTAACATGGGATGGACTAGCAGCAACAGTTACAGAACATGGTTCACCTAGAGGTACTATTACATTTACTACTGCACCCGTTGCAGGCGTAGATCTTTCAGTATCTTATCAAAGTATTCCACATACTATGTCGGAAAGCACTACTCTTGCAGGAGCAACAGCAACTTCTGCTTCATGGGATAAGTGGAGAAGATACTTTGTAAGTGGACAAAATATCACCTTTGGTGGTACAGTTCCGCAAGATGTTGAAGTTCGATATAGAAAAGTAGTAGATTATGAAATTGGATCACAAGTAGATGTTATAGCAGATCCTGTAGGTAGAGTTGGAACACCTACAAGCTCTGATACATATTCTACAATTAGATTCTTAGACGCTGGTAACCAACCCGGACCAGCTACAGGATCTGGACTAGTAGACAATGAAAACACTATTATTGGTGTTAACTATGACTACCTTCCAGAGTTTCCTAACCTTACTTCGTTTAAATCAATGGGTGGAGGAAGTAATGGAAACGAACTATCAGCAAGTGCACTGTATACTCAGTTAGAGGATACTGCAGATGCGATAGAGAACTATGCGGTTGATTTTATTGTGCCAATGGCATTTAATGTTAATGCTACTAAGACACGACCAAATGAACGCACTGGACTTAACCAAGTAATTAATGCAGGATATCAGGATGTCCTGAAAACTTTGGTTAATAACTTAGCACAAAACGTTGATGAAACTCAGGTAATCATGGGTGTTGAATCACCAAGTACGACTGATCCTAAAGCCATCAAGTCTTGGGTGGAAGAACTTACACTTCAAGTTCCTGGAGAACTTAGCAGAGCTGCTAATGTCATTGCTGACTTCGATGAGAGACTTATTTCTCTGGTTGCATTTGAACCAGTAATAGGTAATAGGTTTGAAGCAACAACTTATTCTGCAAATGGCCAAGCAATATATGCTGGACTTCTAGCGAGTTTGGACATAACAAGAGCATCAACTAATCAACCACTAAGAAATACATCACTTCTTAGATTCCCTCTATCAAGAAGACAATTGCTTGATATGATCGATGGAAGACTAGTTGTTGCGAAACCTAGTATCGGTAATCCTAATTCTTATGTTGTAGTTAAAGGTATTACTGCTGCTTCGGTAGGTTCTAAGTATGCAAACGAATGGGCAACAAGAGTTGTAAGATTTGTTATGAATATTGTTCGTGCAGGGGCCTCTCCTTTTATTGGTCATGCCAATACTAATGCCGCACAAATAGCCATGCAGACAGCCATTAATAGTGGCTTGAAACAACTAGTCGGAGTCGCGCTTCTAGGTTATGATTTTAATATTATAACTACTCCACAGATGCGTGCACAAGGACTACTAGATATAGATCTAACTCTTGTATTAGTCGGAGAGATTTCTGAAATTCGTACAACTGTACATATCCAAGATACAATTTAACTAAAGTAGGGGAGTGAATAACTCCCCTACTTTTTACAAGAGGTGACTACAATGGCTAACGCCACAGATTTACTTGATAATACTTATACATCTACGTATACCAGTTTCGCTGGAACAGATATACAAGCTGTATTAGATGGTCGTCCTGTTGGAAACTTAATGGGTATATCCTACTCTGTTACTCGTGAGAAGGCACCGATCAACATATAGGTCGGTGTAAAACTGGCTCAAATCGGAGAAAGGATCGTCTCCCAACTCCGAGGGTAAGGCTCGAAAGAGAATCCCGTAGAGACTTGATAGAAATATCTTAATTGTAATTTTCCCACCAATTATATTGGAGATAAGGAAATGAAAAATAGAAAATTAGCATGGTTTTATGGATGGTTAACAGCAGATGGACATTTGAAACCTATCCATAGACCAGGTAAAGATGTTAGAAGTATTAGTTGGTGTTTACATTCTAAAGATAGTGATGTATTAGATAAGTTTAAATGTATGTTTGATACTAATACAAAAGTAAGACAACACAATTATAATGGAAAACCAACAGTACACTTTAATATATTCAACAAAGACGTAGTACAAGAAGCATTTGAAGATGATCCTAAGAATAAAATAATTACAAAAGATTGTCCTTGGGACTATGTAAGAGGAATATTTGAAGGAGATGGATGTTTTTATATAAGACCAAAGAATAATAATTTAGTAACTATTTTCTATGGATCTAAAATTCATTTACAATGGATAGGTAAGTTAATATCAAACTATTTTAATGTGAAATATAAAGAACCTAGATACTCCGCAAATACTTACGAAATAAGATGGGAAGGTAGAATAGCACGATTAATAGCTTGGAGAATGTACAAAGATACTACAGAAGATATGAGATTAGATAGAAAGTACTCTATTTGGAATAACTATAATATATCTAAAGTATCTCTTCAAGGAAACAATGAAGAATTAGAAAATCTATTATCAGCTATAGAAACTTTAAATGTGAATATGTACGAAATTGATAAAGGACTTATTGTTAGAATAAGCGGAATGAATATATTAAATACTTGTAAATCTTTATCAAGTATAATAAGTAATGAAATGAGTATACCAACTGGTATACCATTTTTAGGTAAAGGAAAAAAGAAGAATTATTCTCTTTATCTAAAAGATATTTTTCATACAATTAATACGCCAGCATGCAATGCATGAAGGAATAGTCCATAAACGCTATACGATGGGATCTGTTGATCCTCGCGGATACTCAAGAGGAAAGAGAGGTATTGCTGGATCATTAGTATTCACAATATTTGATAGATCTGCTTTAAGTAACTTAACCGATAAGGATCAACCTAAACATGCTAGATATTTCGCTAAGTTTACTGATGTTGCATCTCCAGGAGAATTCGCTGCTATTGGGCGATCTAGTCCGGAGTCAACAAGTGGAATAAATAGAGCAGATGCTGCTGCACTATTAGGTGCAGCACAAGGATCAGTAGGACAAGAAGGAACACTGTTCCATAGTGATCTTAGAAATGTTAATTATGTTGATCAGATGCCTCCGTTTGACATTGTACTATCAGGAGAAAATGAACTGGGAACACGTATGTTCATGCAGATCCTGGGAGTGGAATTATTAAATCAAGGTTCGGGAGTATCAGTTGATGATATTGTTATTGAAAGTCAGATGAAGAATCGTCTGGCCGCATAGTAATGTGCGGAAAAATTTAGAGGACTATATGACTGGAACATCTTATAATAAGACAATCAGCAGGGAAGAGCATCCTATAGTAGGGGTAACACTCCCCCCAGAGACTGAACGTCCTCGTCCATATGTAAGTAATAGTACTTACTTTTCTAAGTGGTCTAATAATATGGCATATTTACTTGGGTACTTGATAGCAGATGGATCAGTATCTAAAGGAAAATATGGAAGTTATAGATTACATTTAGTTACTTGTGATAAAGATATAATGGATTTTATTAGGAACGAAATAGGTAGTACGTATGCAGTAACAGTACAAGCTCCTAAAAAATCTACACATAATATATGTTATAGAAGTAGTATAGCATGCGATGAAATGATAATGGATCTTATGAGTTTAGGTGTAGTTCCAAATAAAACTACTAATCCTATACTTCCAGAAATACCATCAGAATATCTTCCAGATTTTATAAGAGGATTTTTCGATGGAGATGGATCCGTTACTTATGGTCACTATGGTAACTATTCCGATAGACTTATTATTGATATGATAAGTTATTCCAAAGAATTCCTTCAGAAGTTAGGTAATCTACTCAAGGACGCAATAGGAATTATTCCTAAAGTATATAAACATGGAAATAATTTTACCTTGAGATACGGTTGCAAGGAATCAGTTGCATTATATAGATACATGTATAAGGATAGCTTTGGATTAAATAGGAAACTAGAAAAGTTTGAATCTTTTTTACAGAAGAAAGGAATAGATTGGTTACTTAGATCCTGTAATATATGTGAAAAAAAATTCACAGTTACTCATGATAAAAGCCACCGATGCTGGAACTGTAAAAAAGAATTAAAATATATGGAACAAGATACAGTCCAATCTACTGTGTGAACGGTAGTTAATATTAATGGACTTTTGTAGCGAGATCTATTATTGACTGGAAGCACATTGAGAATGCAAGAGGAGCGGCTTCTGGATTAACCAATCCGCAACAATAAATAATTAGTGGGGAGGATAACTCCCCACTAATTAACCCCACCTAAAATATGAATACTACTTTACAAAATAGAGCGATAGAAATTGACGAGCGCATTCTGCAACTTAGAGAAATGTTGCGTAGTAAAGGTATTACATCAGAACAAATATCAGCTATTAGTTTGGCTATTGATTTAGCTATAGAAAATAAAAAAACAATTCTAGATCAAATAAAAGCACAAGGTAATACATATAGACCCAAGCCTAAGGGAGGACTAGGTTAATGAATATCAATAGAGACAATAGTTCTAATGATGTTGAAGTGGTACCTGCTGCATCAACAGTAAAAAGACAAATGGTTATACTTAACCAAGAAATATCATCGCTACTTGATGATATAGAAAA
>Ga0114999_10003863_pt1 | contig 18488 bp, 15 predicted proteins | sample ArcticOcean_MG_C_3_FD_89820 | JGI IMG/M metagenome (GOLD analysis project Ga0114999, IMG submission 89820) | Marine microbial communities from western Arctic Ocean - ArcticOcean_MG_CB8_126 | ecosystem: Environmental > Aquatic > Marine > Oceanic | place: Arctic Ocean: Canada Basin | collected...
ACATAGTATATTTCACTTCGTTACTAGAGAAATTTGCAGCAAGTAGCTAAACAGTTCTCTAAATAAGTTACCATTTTTAAAAAAAATAAAGCACATTCTTTGTGCTCTCCTTAATTTTTGAAATCAATGAGTCAATCATTTTTAATTTATTTTAGGAGACTTAACTAATGAAAAATAGTGTAAATATCACATTTATAATACTTTTTATACTTTTATTACCCACTTATAAGCTTAGTGCTGAAACATCAGCTAACGTTGGTTATGAGAGCGAATATGTCTTTCGGGGTATCGCTCAAGAAAAGTCTTCAGCATCAGCTGGACTTGATTATTCATCGAATGGTTTTTATGCAGGAACTTGGGCTGCACAAGTTACTGACGGGCTAGAAATCGATGGCTTTTTTGGTTACTCCGGTTCAGATGAATCAGGAGACATTTCATATGCTATTGGATTTACTGGCTATTATTATACAGATGATTTTGATGATACTTATGAAGAGGTTAATTTAGGATTTTGTTATAAATCTTTTTGTTTGGATGGTGCTTTTGGTGATTATGAAAATTTTGATGGCCCGACTCTTGACTATACTTTTATTTCTACTTCCTACGCCTTTGATAATGGAATTTACCTTACCTATGGAGATTTTTCAAAAGATGCAGCTGGCAGTTATTTTGAATTGGGATACGGCTTCTCACTTGACGTAATGGATGCAACGATTAAATATATTTCATCAGACAGTACTTTAGTAGGACCATCAGGAGATAATTTTTTAATCTTTAGTTTGGCCAAATCTTTTTCTTTTGAATAAAAAATTCAATAGCGTAATGAAACTTGGCATCGATAACATCGTACGTCTTGAAGATTTATTTTATTATTGCACCGTCCGTAATAAGATGGTTTCAAAGAGCCATAAAAATATGAGGATAGAATTATGAAACTGATTACAGCAATTATCAAACCCTTTAAGCTTGATGATGTTCATGAAAATTTAACAAATCTTGGAGTGCAAGGCATCACCGTATCTGAAGTAAGAGGAATAGGAAGGCAAAAAGGACACACTGAACTTTATAGAGGAGCTGAATATCAAGTCAATTTTTTACCAAAAATAAAAATAGAAATTATTGTTACTGATGACATGGTAGAACAAGTTAGCGAATCCATCATAGAGAATGCATCTACTGGCAATATGGGCGATGGAAAAATATTCATTACTAATTTGGAAGAGGTGATTCGAATCAGGACAGGAGAAAGAGGTAATAATGCAATCTAAATATTCAACATATAGCAATAAATAAAAAACTTTCAGGAATATGATTATGAACAAATTAACGATATTAAATTTAAAAAAACTGATTACTAGATTTGGGCTCTTGGTCTGCTGGGTATGCATTTTGATACCATCGGTTGGTTACACTGATGAATTGGACTCGGGAGATACGGCTTGGATGTTAACAGCTAGTGCACTGGTTTTATTCATGACACTTCCAGGTTTAGCACTTTTTTATGGGGGTTTAGTTAGGAGTAAAAATATTCTTTCCGTGCTTGCACAATGTATTGCGATTGCAGGAATTGCAACACTAGTATGGGTTGTTTGTGGTTACTCACTTGCATTTGGAGAGCCTAATGCATTTTGGGGAGGCTTTGGAAACATGTTTCTTATCGGTATTACAGTTGATAGTGTTTCTGGTACCATCCCTGAAAGCTTATTTGTAATGTTTCAAGCTACTTTTGCAATAATAACTCCTGCTTTAATTGTTGGAGCATTTACCGACCGAATGAAATTTTCATCTATGTCTGTTTTCTCAGCATTATGGTTAATCTTAGTTTATGCACCAATATGTCATAACGTATGGGGCGGTGGTTATCTGAGTAATTTTGGTATTATTGATTTTGCTGGAGGTACCGTTGTTCATATCAATGCTGGTATTGCTGCTTTAGTTGCTTGTTTAGTGATTGGCCCAAGGATAGGCTATCCTCGAACACCAATGCCTCCTCATAATTTAGCACTATCCTTTATTGGAGCATGTATGCTCTGGATAGGATGGTTTGGGTTTAATGCAGGAAGTGAACTTGCTGCAGATGGAGTGGCTGCTATGGCAATGCTTGTGACACAAGTAGCAACAGCTGCTGCAGCTTTAACCTGGGCATTAATGGAAAAAATCTTTTCAAATAAAGCAAGTCTTTTAGGAATGATTACAGGAGCTGTTGCTGGTTTAGTGGCTATTACTCCAGCATCTGGAAGTGTTGGTCCATTGGGTGCTATTGCTATAGGTATAGCATCTGGCGTACTGTGTTACTTTGCCTCAACATCTCTGAAAAGAAAGCTAGGCTATGATGATTCTTTAGACGTATTTGGTGTACATGGAGTAGGGGGAATTGTTGGTGCAATACTAACGGGTGTATTTTCATCAGCAACATTGGGAGGTTCTGGCATAGAAGGAACAATCGGTTCACAAGTTTTAGCACAAATGATTGGAGTTATAGTGACAATTATTTATTGCGGTATTGTCAGTTATATAATTTTGAAAGTCATTGATAAAACTATGGGCTTAAGAGTATCAGAAGAACAAGAGTCTGATGGATTAGATATCACATTACATGGCGAACGTGGATATAATTTAGACTAAACTGAAAAAAACCTGAGAGTTACACTTAGGCATTAGGGTGAGTTAATTTAACTATTTGGAATGAGGTTTTTTTAAAACTATACGGATATTTTAAACCTCTTTGGTTTAAACTTCTTTCTAAGGAGTTCTCTTGATAAATAAGAAAAAACAAACAACTATTCATGATGTAGCTGAAAAAGCTGGTGTTTCTATTAAAACCGTTTCAAGAGTCATTAACAAAGAAACCAATGTAAGAAAAGCTACAATAAGCAAAGTACAGTCCGTTATCCAGGATCTCAATTATCAACCTAATGTATTTGCTCAAAGCCTAGCAGGGGGTAAAACTAGAATTATAGGTTTGATCTACGATAATCCTAATCCAGTTTATATCAGTCATATTATGGATGGTGTTTTAAGTTACTGCTATCAGATGGAGTATGCTGTTATTATTCATCCTTGTAAATTTGAAGATAGAGATTTACTTTCAGTTATGAGCGAGCTAATTAAAAAAACTCGGTTAACAGGAATGATTCTAACACCCCCATTATCCGACTCTAAAGAATTGTTAACAATGTTGGATACTATGGAGATACCTAATGTTCTGATCTCTCCTGGAAGTGAAGATATCAACTCGAATTGTGTTACTACTAATGACTATGAATCATCAAAGAAAATGACACAGCATATGATAAAGAATGGCCATAGAAAAATTGCCTTCGTCAAAGGACACCCTGATCATTTAGCTGTTAATAATCGTGCTAAAGGATACATTGATGCTTTGGAAGAGAGCGGTATTGGGACAAACAATGAATTAATTATTCAGGGTTATAATTCGTATGAATCAGGCATAGAGTGTGGAAAAAAATTACTTGAGCTAAAGGAAAGACCCACAGCTATCTTTGCTGCTAATGATGAGATGGCTGGTGGGATAATAAAAGTAATTACAGAAGCAGGTATGAGTATTCCTAAAGATTTTTCAGTTGCAGGATTTGATGATACCCCAATTACTCAAATGCTTAACCCTCCATTGAGTACCATAAGGCAACCTCTAGAGAAGATGGGTGAAATTGCTGCAAAAAAACTAATTGCACAATTGGAAGGTATTACAGTTAGTAATGAACAGAGTCTTGAGTCGACTTTGGTCTTAAGAGAATCCATTAATACTATTTAGTAAAAATTGAATAAAAAATATTGATACAAAATGACAGCGTTGTCTTGACAGCGTTGTCAATTCATAATCCATATGCTATAAAGGATTATATTTTATTACACATTTGTTACATTTAGAGGGAATTCACATGAAAAAATATCTATTAATATTATTAGCAGTTTTAACTGTATCAACTTCAGTTTTGGCACAAGAAAATACTGAACCACTTGTTGTTGAAGAAATTACAGTTACTGGCATCAAAGATAGTCTGCAAAATGCTATCGACATCAAACGAAGTAATGTTGGTGTTATGGATGCAATTACAGCTGAAGACTTTGGTAAATTCCCAGACGGAAACTTAGCAGAATCTCTAGCACGTGTTGCTGGCATTGGAATTGATAGAAGTAATGTAGAAGGAGAAAGAGTGGCCGTTCGTGGATTTGGACCTGAGTTTAATTTAGTTACTCTTAATGGAAGACAAATGCCTACAGTACCTGGACAATGGGGTGGTGGAAGGTCTTTCAATTTTGGTGATATTGCTTCTCCTGGAATAGCTGCTGTTGAAATTTATAAATCAACCAATGGCTCTCTCCCTTCAGGTGGTATTGGATCTACTATTAATATGGTTACTACTAGACCTTTGAATATAGAAGGTACGAAAAAATCCATCAGTTTCAACTTTGTAGAAGATACAACCAGTGAGAATAGCGATTTTCTGAGAGCTGATAGTCCTATTGAAACATCTCTACTATATGGAACGAATCAAGATACTTGGGGTTTCTCATTTTCTGGCTCTTACCAAGATCGTAACAATAGAGAAGAAGGTACGAGAGAATCGAATTGGATTTCTCACCCACAAATTATCTCTGCAGATGGATACGATAGATTATCTACTGCAACTAATGTCACTAATAATAGTACCAGGACTGATGGTGTTACTTTTTATCAAGAGCCTACAGCCTATCAAATTAAAGATAATAATAGGTTAAGAAAGAATGCACAAAGTACATTTCAGTTAGTGCTTTCAGACAACATTGTAACCACATTTGACTATACCTATTCAGGAGTGGAATTTGATTCCGAAGGATTAATGTTCGGTTCATGGCTTGGTGGTTGGGATACTCAATCCGCAACCATTAACTCCAATGGAGCTTACACAGATGTTGTTGTTGGTAATAGAGCTTATGATCATCAATTGATATGGGGTTCTACCAAAGGTGTAAATAAGTCACTTGGTTTCAATTTAGAGTGGGATATTAGTGATACTCTAGCATTGAGCTTTGATTTTCATGATTCATCAGCTTCACTTGACGGGTCTACTTTACCTAATGAAATGGGTTTCACAACTGATAAGCAAGCGACTGTTACTCATAAAAATGCTGGTGCATCAGGCATCAATACCTTTTCATATGACACCACATTTGGCCCTGAAAATTACTTAGCAACCAGTGTGATGATGAGAGATATGTATAAAGAAAATGATATGCAGCAATTTCAAGTCAATGGAACTTGGTTGAATTCAGATGGCAGTTCATTAAAGTCAGTAGACTTTGGTATTTCCTCTCTTGACAATACATTTGCTGATTCTAGAAGTGAGAATAGCGTTGGAGGTATAGCACCTTCAGCTGCTGATTATGATGATTCAATTTTTACTTCAACGAATCTTGGTAGCTTTATGAACTCATTTAATGCTAATTTTGGAACAAACTATTATATGAGTATCGATAGAGATTCTGCATTAAATGCTTTTGCAGCAAAAAATGGAGCTATTGGAGCTGGCGAAATAGATACTAATGAAAGAATTAATGAAACGCTTGATTCGGCTTTTATTCAATTCAATTTTGAAACTGAGGTAATGGGTACAATGCCATTAAATATTGTTGCTGGTGTTCGTTATGAGCAATCTGAAACAGAATCAATAAGCTTAGAAGAAAAACCGACAGTCATTAGATGGGATATGATTGACGGTTTTAAATATATAGGAAATGGAATTATTGATGCTCCACGTTATGGGGAAAATGATGTCATGCTTCCTAATTTAGCACTCTCTCTAGGTCTGAATGATAACCAAGTTATTCGATTCTCTTATAGTAAGTCTATGGCTAGACCAAGTCTCCAAGATCTTAGATCACAACTGAGTTATGCAAATAGAAACTATATACAAGCAACAGCCACAGGCGGAAATCCTAATCTAGAGCCTTTGATGTCAAAAAACTTTGATATTAGTTATGAAAACTATTATGCAGAAGGAAGTTATTTTGCTGTTAATTATTTCAATAAGGAAATATCTGATTTTATTGGCACTCAAACAGTCTATGAAAATGTTGATGGATTAACCGATCCATCTCAAGGAACCATTGGTTCATATGCAGTTTCTTGTGTCAATGAATGGGTAGCAGCTGGACGTCCACAAACAGGATTCCCAGGTGATGCAGGAGCAACTGGTCATTGTGTATCTCAACAGGCTTTGTGGGCTCAAGGTTGGATGAATGATTTTCAACATATGGGCTGGGTTGCTGTTGCTATGGCTAATGGAACTGATGTAAGTAATGGTTTTCCATGGGGCCAGTGTCAATATGGAGGATGGTGGAGATGTGATCCAGGTTATATCGATGGTCAACCCGGAGATCCACTTGCTACTTTTGAAGTCACTAAACCATACAATAAGGAAACTGGAAGAGTTAATGGTTTTGAAATTGTTCTCCAGCATCTCTTTGATGGAACACCTTATGGCATGCAACTAAATGCAACTGTTATTAGTGGTGGAGATGTTGATATTGATCGTAATAAGATTGGAGAACAATTCATTCTTCCCGGCCTTGGTAATGCAGGTAATCTTTCAGTCTGGTATGAAGACACAAAACACACCGCTAGAATAGCGCTCAACTATAGGGGGGAAACAGTTGCTGGATTTGGTAACTATGAACAACCTTTGTATGTTGAATCAAGAACACAAATTGATTTTTCATATCAATACAGAATGGATGAAGCAACCACTCTATTTCTAGATGCTATGAATATCACAGATGAGTCAACACGCTTATATGCTCGTCATTCAGAAATGCTATTCTTGTCACAAGACCATGGTCCTATTTACAAGTTTGGTTTTAGAAGAAACTTCTAATACTAATAAAACTCTATCTCTGAGAGGAGTATTATATTTCTCTCAGAAGTGAGTATTAAATAACTCTAAATAGATATCTATTGTGAATATAAAACGAAACATATTGTTATACATTATTCCACTTCTCTTTATTTCTGGAGAGGTAATCTCAAGTGGTAATCAAATAGAATCTAAATTAGAAGATCTAGTCTCAAGAATGACCATTGAAGAAAAAGTAGGTCAAATATTTATGGTTGAAATAGCTTCCATAACTCCAGATCAAGTGAAAGAATATCATATTGGCGCCATACTCAATGGTGGAGGAAGTTTTCCTAATAAAAACAAGAATCATGAACTAAATGAGTGGGTTGAGCTAGCAGATGATTATTATTTAGCTTCAATTGATGGATGGGATAAAGACAATCACAAAATACCAGTTATTTGGGGAACAGATGCTGTTCATGGGCATAATAATTTAAGAGGAGCTACTCTCTTTCCTCATAATATTGCATTAGGGTCGACACGCAATGAAGACTTAGTTAAAAGTATTGGCAAGGCGACAGCTATTGAAGTTTTAGCAAGTGGGCTTGATCTGACTTTTTCGCCTGCAATATCAGTACCAAGGGATGATCGATGGGGTAGGACCTATGAAGGATATTCAGAAGACCCAGCAATTGTTTCATTATTGGGTGTAGCAATGGTTGAGGGACTTCAAGGCAATCTTAATTCCACATTTATGTCCAATGAAACCATATTGGCTACAGCTAAACATTATATTGGTGATGGCGGTACTGAGAGAGGAATTGATAAGGGCAATACTATTTTAAGTGAAGATCAATTAATCGCAATACATGGGGAAGGCTATCGTGAAACAATAAAAGCAGGTGTTCAGGTGATTATGGCTTCTTTTAATTCTTGGAATGGAGAAAAGATGCATGGCAACGAATATCTACTAACTGATGTCTTGAAAAATAAAATGGGTTTTGATGGTATTGTTCTTGGTGATTGGAATGGTCACATGGAAGTTTCAGGTTGTTCAGTGGATAATTGTCCTAAGGCCATCAATGCAGGCATTGATATGTTTATGGTCACAGACGCTTGGCAACAGCTTTATACAAATACACTAGAACAAGTAAACTCTGGTGTAATTAAAATAGAGAGATTAGATGATGCTGTAAAGCGAATAATTAGAGTTAAACTGCGAAGTAATTTACTTGATAAAGGGCTCCCTTCTAAAAGAAAATACTCAGGTAATGAATCAATTATTGGATCTAAGATTCATCGGAATATAGCTAGAAAAGCAGTACGTGAATCATTAGTTTTACTAAAAAATAATGACAATATATTACCCTTAAACCCATCAAGTAAAATACTTGTATTGGGTGAAGCTGCAAATGATCTTAAACAGGCAACTGGTGGATGGTCATTAACTTGGCAGGGCAATGAAAATGAGAATAAAGATTTTCCAGGAGCCACAACTATTCTAAAGGGCATTAAAGATACTGTCCGTAAATCAGGCGGTTCATTGGAGTATTCAAAAGATGGTTTTTATAAAATAAATCCAGACGTTGCAATCATTGTAATTGGAGAGAATCCTTATGCTGAATATAAGGGTACATTATCAGAATTAGTATTTAGCTTGGATGATCTTAGGCATCTTGAATGGGCTGAGAGTCTTAGAAAAAAAAATATCCCAGTAATCACAATTTTTCTTTCAGGACGTCCATTATGGATTAATCGAGAACTTAATAGAAGCGATGCATTTATTGCTGCTTGGTTACCAGGATCAGAAGGTCATGGGATTTCAGAAGTTATATTTAAGTCAAAAGAAATTGAAAAAGATTATGATTTTATTGGAAAGTTAGCTTATTCATGGCCTAGCTCGATAGAGCAATCACCATTGAATTATGATGATACTAATTACTCACCATTATTTGAATTGGGTTATGGATTGAATTATTCAAATACAATTAATATCGAACAACTAAATGAAAATATTAACCGTAAAAATGATTCTCTTATAGGTCTGACTCTATTGGAAGGGTGGGCACAAGAACCCTATAGCGTAGAATTAAGATCATTATCAGGTAGAAAGCTTATGGATAATAAATCAGTAGCAACACCATCGAACGAAGTATCTATATCTGTAGTTGATAAGTTAGCCCAAGAAGATTCTCAAAAGATAACATTTTTTGGTAATACTCTTTCTTCATGGAATTTAATGTCTAATAAGAAGATGGATTGGTCTCAGGTAGCAAAACAATCTGGGGTATTGGTTATTAACATAAGACCTCTAAAAAACGATAGTAATGAAATACTTTATCTAGGCTCTTCATGTGGAGATAATTGTGAAGCAATTTTGCCTTTGGGTGAATTACTTAATGGTTTTACAATTGGTGAGTGGAGCACTATAGGTATAGATCTTAAGTGCTTTGAAAAAAATGGGCTCAATCTATCTGAAGTATTCACTCCTTTGTTTTTTTCAACACAAGGTCGATGGAGTTTTGAGATAGGAAGTGTATTTATTGATGCTGGTACAGGCGGTAAGAAAATGTTGTTTTGTCCAAATATAGAATAAAGACTTAGAGGTATACATTATGAAATTTTCAACATTGGACCTTTGGATAGTAGGAATTTACTGTGTAGGCATCATAAGCTTAGCTTATTGGGTATCGAGAGATAAGGGTAATGGAAAAACGCCTGAAGATTATTTCTTAGCAGGCCGATCTCTTCCTTGGTGGGCAGTAGGTGCTTCTTTAATTGCTGCTAATATATCTGCTGAACAAATTATAGGCATGTCAGGTCAGGGCTATGTCGTTGGAATGGCTATTGCAACCTATGAATTAACAGCAGCTATCGCTCTCATTGTTATGGCAAAGTATTTTTTACCAATATTTTTAGAAAAGAAAATTTATACAATGCCTCAATTCTTAGAACAAAGATTTGATAAATGGGTATGTCTTGTTCTTTCACTGTTTTGGGTTGCAGTTTATATTTTTATTAATTTAACTTCTGTTTTATGGCTTGGATCCTTAGCAATTAATTCTTTAACTGGACTAGATATTAGTTATGGTCTTTGGGCATTAGCCATTCTTTCTCTAGCCTATTCTTTATGGGGTGGGCTTAAAGCTGTTGCTATTACAGATGTTATACAAGTTGCATTACTCATTTTTGGTGGACTTGCGGTGTCGTACATAGCCTTGGATAAAATATCAGAATCTCAAGGTGTTCTCATGGGTGCTCAAATTCTTTTTGAAGCTTTACCTGAAAAATTTAATATGATTTTAGAAGCAGATCATCCTAATTATTCTGATCTACCTGGAGTATGGGTTCTTATTGGTGGATTATGGGTGGCTCATTTTGCTTACTGGGGTTTTAATCAATACATTACTCAGAGAGCGCTTGGTGCCAAATCTCTACAGGAAGCACAAAAGGGCGTTATGTTTGCTGCATTTTTAAAATTATTAATGCCTTTAGTTGTTGTATTACCTGGTATTTGTGCAGTTATGCTATTACCCCCTTTGAAATCAGGTGAGTTTGATACCACATATCCTCAGATGATGTCATTGCTTCCCTCTGGTCTACTGGGCTTAACTTTTGCTGCATTGGTAGCAGCAATTGTCTCGTCATTGGCATCAATGACTAATAGTGTAAGTACAATCTTCACCATGGATATATATAAGCAATTCATAGCTAAAGACGTTACTGATAAAAAGTTAGTTTTAGTAGGTCGATGTGTTGCTCTAACCTCTGTTGTAGTAGCTGTTTTATGCGCACAACCTCTTTTAGGCAATTTAGAATCAGCATTCCAATACATTCAAAATTTTACAGGTTTTTTCACACCTGGAATATTAGTTATATTTTTAGTGGCTCTATTTTGGAAGAAAGCAACTAGTCTTTCAGTTTTTGTAGCTGCTATTGCTTCACTGTTCCTTTCTTTAGGAATGTATTTATTAGCACCCGATAACTTCCCATTCCAACACAGAATGGGAATAGTATTTTTTGTCACTGGATTTTTGTGTTTCATTACAGCATATTTTCAAGGTTTTGAGGATCAGAAGAAGGCAATTATTCTAAGCGATATTAACTTCCAAACTTCATCATCATTCAACAGAGCTACCGTAATAATAGTTTCAATACTAGGAGTAATTTATGCAATATGGTGGTAAAAATATTTTACTGATTGATTTGGGCGGCACAAATCTAAGAGCTGCATTTGGTTCTAGAGATGGTATTGATTTAGATGCTATTCAAAAAATTAAATTAGATCGTTTAGATCATTTTTATGAAATCCTTGAACAACTTATTGCTTCAAAAGACGAGGTTATTGAAGATGTTGTTATTTCTGTTGCAGGACCAAAGAATGGAGATTCCATTACAATGACAAATCGTAATTGGGTAATATCTGCTGATGATTTGAAGGCTAGATTCAATTTACATAATTGCTACCTTTTAAATGATTGGGAAGCTATAGCACATTCACTATCATCTCTTGAAGATCAAGATCTTAAAATACTTAAACATGGGGAATATGTAACTCTCGATCAAGGACCAAAAATAATACTTGGTCCAGGAACTGGCTTAGGAGCAGCTCTTTATTCTAAAAGCAATAATTATGAATATATTAATGCAACAGAGATAGGTAATACTCAAAGCTCTGTAAGTCACTATTTAGAAGTCTTTGGAATAAAACAAAATAGTGATTTTACTATATTGGAGGATGTTTTATCAGGTTCTGGTTTGTCTAAATTATACAATCATCTCTATGGCGAATACATTACTGCTGAGGAAATTCTAAGACGCTTAAACGAAGACCATGATATAAGATCTCTAGAGCTTATAAATAATTACATCAAGTGTTTTGCTATACTCAGTTCAGAGATGGCCTTAACTTATAATTGTACTGGCGGTGTATTTATAGCGGGTGCTATGATTCGTAGCATGAATGATTATTTTAAGGATGAACTTTTTAGCAACGAATTTCTTGGACAAAGAAAAACTATCCATAAGGATTTCTTAGAAAAAATACCTGTGTTTTTAGTGCAAAAAGAATTTACACCGTTATATGGTAATTTGAATTATTTCCTTAATAAATCATCCTCAAATAAAGAGTAATTAAAATTAATGAGTATCAATAAATATCTCATTATCTTTTTTGTATTTTTACCAGCTGTAACTAGCTCTATCTTAAACAGTGAAGAAAAAGAAACTGTCTATAATTATTTACCTATCGATAAAAAATTAACAACAGCTATCGAGAGCAGTGATTTTTTAACTAATAAAGAGTCATATTGTCGTAAAAGAAAAAATTTAAACGACGTCACTTGGTTTGAAGATTTCTCAACCCATACCTTAAATAAAGCAGATTGGAATTATTCTCTCTCAAATGGGTTTTTTGATAATGGACTCTTTGTCTATGGCTGGGGTAATGGTGAATTACAGTATTACAGAGAACCGATGAAAAATAGCCAAAGTTATACCAATGATAATCTATTTATTGAAGATGGATTATTAAAGATACAACCGATTATCATCAAAAACCTTATAAGAAGAATTTTGACTTCACCTCTGCACGTATTAACACTAAAGGATTGAGATCTTTTACTTTTCCATCAAGAATTACAATTTGCTTTAAGGTCCCTACAGGTATTGGTGCTTGGCCTGCGATATGGCTCATGCCTCAATCCAATATATCTTGGCCTAAAGGAGGGGAGATCGATATTATGGAGTCCAGAGGTAGAGTCACTAATATTGTTGGCAGTGCTTTGCATTTTGGTAATTCATTTTTTGACAAAGCCACATTAGTTAATGATGTTGTTATTCCACCTTCAGTAAGTTTTCAAGAAAAGTTTCACTCCATAACTTTTGAATGGAAGAAAGACAGTATTAAAATGTATCTTGATTCTGAAAAATTGCCATACATGAGTATTTCTAATGAACAAGAGGATTTTAAAGAATATGGCTATCCATTTGGAAGTGTTTATTATCTCATAGTTAATGTTGCAGTTGGCGGTAAGTATGATGACTATAAAATTGATAAACAAGCATTTTGTAAGAACAATGATTGCACCAATAAAGATAATCCAGATCAGCATCGATTATTAATTGATTGGATTGAGTATGCTAGGATTGATAATTAAAAAAGATGAGAAAAACACTAAAATTATATAAAAAAGCGATTAAGTATCCATTTGGAAAAAAACTATTTGGACTTAGCGTTTGTCTCAATGCTCCTTATTTTTTATCAATTCGACCAAAAATTATTGATATTAAATCCAATTATGTTGAGATAAAAATAAAAAAAAGAAAGGCAGTCACAAATCATATCAATACCGTCCATGCCATTGCGATGTGTAATATGGCTGAATTCGCGGGTGGTCTTATGACGGAAGTATCGGTCAATGATAACAGCCGATGGATTCCATCAGGCATGACTGTTAAGTATCTTAAAAAAGCCAAAACTGATTTAACCGCAATTTCTGATGGTTCAGGTATTGACTGGAATCAAGAAGGAGAAATACTGGTACCCGTAATCATCAAAGATACCAATAATGAAACTGTATTCACTGCTGAAATTACCATGAATATTAAACATTCATAGTGATTACTGAATAATAGTATCGTGTCGGTTAACATAATATCAATCACCAGTCTTCTGATAGGTTTTTTACCTGTGATTATTTTAATAGTTATCATGAAGTTCTGGAGCCTTGATGCTTTGCAAGCTATTTATGCCAATATTAGGATGCTTGTTCAGCTTCTTTTGGTAGGTTATGTTCTAACTTTTATATTCGAGACTGATAGCCCGATACTTGTTATCTTGGTCATAATATTTATGATTTCGATGTCTGCATTCATTGCTCTTCGACCGTTGCAAGCCAAAGGTATAAAACCATTCTTGATTGTTTTGATGTCTCTTGGTGTAAGCGGTATTGGTGTTTTGCTTCTAGTGACTCAAATTATTCTAGATCTTCCACGTTGGTTTGAGCCCCAATATGTAATTCCGCTTGCTGGCATGGTTTTTGCTAATAGCATGAATACAATTAGCTTAGTTGGAGAACGATTTAATGCCGAGCTAAAAAGAGGTGAAGATTATATTGAAGCTAGAAATATTGCTATGGGGGCAGCAATGATTCCACAGGTCAATGCATTATTAGCTGTTGGGTTAGTTGCACTTCCAGGTATGATGACTGGACAAATTTTATCTGGTGTTGATCCACTGACTGCAGCTCGCTATCAAATCATGGTAATGTGTATGATTTTTAGTACTGCAGGGTTATCTGCTGTAATGTATCTTTTTTTTAATCAAACAACTAAAGATTGATATGACTAATATTAAAAATAAATTTCCATTCGAGGGCTCAGAAAAAGTTGTAACTGAAGACATGTGTGATATGAATGGCCATATGAATGTGGCTTATTATCTTCGGTCTTTTGATATCTACTCTCGTCCTCTTTTTGAAGAGATAGGATTTAATCAAGATTATTTTAAGGCTGGATTTTCAACCTTTGCACTTGAAGATAGTATTCGATATTTAAAAGAATTTATCCAAGATGAAACAATTTATTCAAGGTTTAGGATCATTGATTCCAATCATAAGTTAATTCATTTTGTCGGAATACTTCTTAATGAGAATAATGAGTTAGCAGCTATATCAGAAACAATAGTGGCTCATGTGGATATGAATATTAGGAAAACTATAGACATGCCTGAGAATATTTTGAAGAGTCTTAATCAAGTCATAGGAAAACACGATGAAGCGGGTGAACTAAACTTTGATTTAAGACTAGGTTTAAAGCATAAGTAGATTATAATTATTTTATGAATAAATTATTAACGTTTACTTTTATCTTCTTATCGTCAATGCATTTTTCTAATGCATCAGAACTAATCCAGTTGAACCAAGCCACTTTTGATGAGCTAGAAGCAATACAATTTGAAAGCACAGATACTGGCTATGCTGAATTTTCATCGAAAGATCTTGAAATATTTACTTCGAGTGATGAAAACTTTGTTGTAGGCATTTATCAATCCCGAACAGGCTCAGAGGTGATTGATAGCCCTTATCCTTATAATGAATATATGTATATTTTGGAAGGAGAGATTGTTACAAAAACTGTTGAAGGGCATTCACATACCTATAGACAAGGGGAGTCTTTTATAATGCCTAAAGGTTGGATGGGTGATTTTTCAATCAGTAAAGATCTAAAGATTATCTATGCAGTAGATGGAATCAATCAAACTGAGAATCACGATGACAATCATATTGTAAAGATTAATGATCCAAGAATATTTGATTATGATCTTGGAGAATACGAAGAGTATTATCCAGAACAAAGTAACATCACTGCAAGGGGTATAACTTTCTTTTCAAATAAAGCAGAAACGTTTCAAATTGGTTTGTGGGAATCAACAGAAGGTTCTATTTCAGGTCCAGCAACATATCATGAATTTATGTACCCATTGAAAGGCGAGATTGTATTGACCAATTCAAATGGGGAAAGATTAGTCACCAAGCCGGGGCAAGGCGTTATTGTTCCAGCGAATTGGGACGGAGAATTTTTAGTTCCTCAAGGAGTTCTGAAAATCTGGATTATTTATCAAGAATAAACCCTAGACTTCGCCCAAAGCCTTAGCTCTTTCTGCTTTGCTTGCCTCATCACGAGGAAGATAGTAACAAGCCAATGCCAATGTAATAGTAGTGATAATAAGAGCAAATAATCCCATAGAAAGTGCTGCTCTTAATGCTTCTCCCGATGAATAGCCGGTAGATTGATAAACATCACTTAATTTGCCGATGCAATAAGGACCTAGAGCTAAACCAATCATACTAACCATGAGTAAATAGAATGCACTGGCCAATCCTCTCATTCTTGGTAAAACAAGATCAGAAACAGTAGCTGGAGCTATACCAACCCACATCGGTGTGATCAACTGAAATATAGAATAATATACATAGGAAGCATAGAGATTATCAGCATACAAGAATGCCAATGCTGCCGGAACACCAAACACAACGACTGCTAATCCTACATAGAGTCTGCCATTGGTGTATTTCTTTCTTAATTTATCAGCAATGATGCCACCTCCAATGACTCCAATTGATCCTGAAAATGCAGTAATGAGACCAAGTATGGTGGCAACTTCTGCTTCTGTGATGCCATAATTTCTCATATAAAAGGAAGGTCCAAATGCAGCCATAGAATAGGTAATAAAAGATATAAATGGAAAACCAATAACGATAAGTAGGAAAGATTTAGTTTTAAATATCATTTCAAAAGTTACTGGATCTCTACTTTTTAATCCCTGTATCCAGCAAGTTAAAAAATAAATACCAATTCCAAAAGCAACCCATTGAACCGTATCACCTGTTAATCGATAAAGCCCAAAACAAATCAAGCTGATGATTATTCCGATTAGAATATTTATTGAAAGTAATTTCATTGGTTGGTCTGACTTAATCAAACCCAATGGGGATATACCAATAAATTCTTTGAACATTGCTTTGAAAGGATGAGGTTCAATTTGACATTCAATGCCTTCACTTCCTCCTCTTTTTGGCTCTTTAATATTCCAAGTAAAGAATGCCAATATAACACCAGGTAAGCCTACAATAATAAATGCTGCTTGCCATGCTTTTAAACCAAAAGGCGCATCGATTGATAGGGGATATGCCGAAGTCCATAGTTCAACAATCCAGCCTCCTAAAAACAAACCAATACCGGCTCCAAGATAAACTCCACTGGAATATATAGCGAGGATTGTTGTACGTATCTTGGGTGAGAAATAATCTGATAATAATGAATAAGAAGCTGGACTTGCACTCGATTCACCAATACCAACACCAACTCTGAAAATAGACAATGATGTAAAGGATTTTGCTGTTCCTGATAATGCAGTCATTATACTCCATGTAGCTAAACCTATGCTCAGGATATTCTTTCTTGACCAGACGTCCGCTAGCTTGCCAAGGGGTATTCCAAAAATTGAGTAAAAAACTGCAAATGCTGTACCAAATAAAAATCCCAGATCACTATCAGATATATTGAGGTCTGCTTTAATGTCTTCTGCTAAAACAGATAATATTTGTCTGTCTACAAAATTAAAAATATAAACAATAACCAAAAGAACCAAAGCTATTTTAGCTGATCTTCCTCCAACCTCTGGGTATTCTTTTTCTTTCATGAAATTATGTTTAATTGTATGTTTAAGTGATGTTAAACATAATCATTGTATCACTCTTATTCAAGGTAGGTATCTGAGCGTTAAAATACTAAATCTATGCAATAAGGTGATGATGGTATTTTATTATTTTCTAATCTCACTTAAATTTTCCTATTGTTGTTATTTTGATTTTTTTATTGAAATATTTATGTTTGAATGATTAGAGTGAAAGGAGATTGGTGATGTGACTATTTTTATATTACACAGAGAAGCGATAACTTTTTTCAATTTTATAAAAGATAATTATTAGAAACACTGAAGATTAATCACATGAATAATTCAACAAACTTATTACAATCGGTAAATGAAACATTTGATAAATCTTCGAAATTGTTATCTCTACCCCATGATTTAGCTAAAAAAATTAAGTTAGCAAATTCAATATATAAGGTTAGTTTTGGTGTAAAACTAAGAAATCAACTCCATACTTTTACAGGATTTAGATGTGTTCACTCAGAACACAATGAACCAGTTAAAGGCGGCATTAGATATTCAATAGATTCATCACAGGAAAAAGTAGAAGCATTAGCAGCTCTTATGTCCTATAAATGTTCACTCATGGATCTACCATTTGGAGGATCAAAAGGAGCATTAGTAATCAATCCAAATGATTGGAAAAAAGATGAACTAGAAAGGATTACAAGAAGGTTCACATTTGAACTTGCAAAAAGAAATCTCATTCATCCTTCACAAAATGTACCAGCTCCAGACATGGGCACTGATGAGAATGTGATGGCATGGATCAGCGATGAATACAGAAGGTTAAACCCAACTGAAATTGATGCTCTGGCCTGTGTCACAGGTAAACCTATTTCTATGGGAGGTGTTCATGGAAGAATTGAAGCCACTGGTCGGGGAGTATTTTATGCAATCAAAGAATTTCTCAAATATTCAAAAGACTATAAAAGAATTGGTTTTACTTGTGAATTAAGTGATAAGAGGATCGTGATCCAAGGTTTTGGTAATGTGGGTTATCACGTGACATCATTGCTTGCAGAACATGGGGCAAAAATTATCACTGTCATTGAGAAAGATGGCTCTGTAGTTGATGAAAATGGGATTGATATTGAAAAACTGAAAAAATATTTTAATAAGAAAAAGACCTTTGAAGGATACGATGGTTTCACTAAGACAAGAAACAGATTTTTAATAAAAGACTGTGATATTTTAATACCAGCAGCAACTGAAAGTGTTATTCATAAGGGCAATGCTAAAAATATAAAAGCTAAATTAATTGTTGAAGCAGGAAATGGACCAGTGACTGCAGAAGCAGATAGAATATTGATTCGAAAAGGCGTAATTATTATTCCCGATTTTTATGCAAATGCTGGTGGAGTAGTGGTGTCTTATTTTGAATGGGTAAAAAACTTATCAAAAATGCGTTATGGTTTGATGCAAGAAAGAGA
>Ga0114999_10003866_pt1 | contig 18485 bp, 27 predicted proteins | sample ArcticOcean_MG_C_3_FD_89820 | JGI IMG/M metagenome (GOLD analysis project Ga0114999, IMG submission 89820) | Marine microbial communities from western Arctic Ocean - ArcticOcean_MG_CB8_126 | ecosystem: Environmental > Aquatic > Marine > Oceanic | place: Arctic Ocean: Canada Basin | collected...
AAAACAACAAGAAAACTTATATTTGCTCCATTCTTTATCTGTAGAAAAAGAAGAAACAAAAGAACAAATAGAGTTTACGCCTATTGATTGGTGTGCCGTTGATTTTGCTGTCGATAGAATAGTGGATTGGTTTATACAAGAACAAATACAAGTAGATGCTATCTATGGAATACCTAGAGGTGGACTAATTCTCGCTGTTATGCTCTCACACGCACTGGATATACCACTCACTACACAACCAGAAAAGTTATATGATAAACCATTATTGATTGTAGATGATGTTGCAGATACAGGTCAAACCTTGTTACCATTTCAAAACGGAACAAATTTTATTGTGACTATGCACTATCATCAACAATCTATTATAATTCCCGATTGTTGGTTCTTAGAGAAATTCGATAGATGGATTGTCTATCCGTGGGAGTAATATGTTTAAAGTGATTTGCCTTATGGAAGTATTTGACGATTTTGTAGAAATACCTGCTGACATTGAAGACTGCATGATCTTCTCATCGTGGAATGAAGCAGAAGCAGAAGTAGATTTATTGAAACAACAAGAACCAGCTAATAAATATGAAATAAAAGAACTAACAGAAGAAGAAATAGAAACAATTCCGCAAGAACAAGATAACAACACTTTATAACTGTATAAATTAGGTTTTTTTAATGCTTTGTTCAGCATTCCGTATATGGACCCAGCATTTCTGTTTTTAGGTTAGACTCTAGGTTCGCATTACTTAAAATGTGTATTAGGAGACTTTATGTTTATTACTTTGATGACCTTGCTAGCTTGCGGAGACAAGGAAGATACTGCCGCTACAGAGGATACTGCTATCGAAGAACCAGCAGATGAACCCGCCACTGAACCCGCCACTGAACCTGCATCAGAACCAGAAGACACCGCAGAAGTGCCAGAAGATACCGCAACTGAATAACAGGAGTTATTATGACTGCATTTATTAAAAATTTAATCGCTAACCACAAAATTAAGACAACCTTCGTAGGAGGGGTTTTAGTAGTGGCTACTGCTTATGGAACATGTTCATTTGATCCAGATGAACAAGCTATCAAAGAAGCAGCAGTAAAAGAAGTGACTAAAGAAGAACCAAAGAAAGAGGAAGCAGAAAAAGAAGAACCCAAAAAAGAGGAGGATAAAGAAAAATCTGAAGAAAGTAAAAAATCTACAGAAGAAAAATAAGAAGGTTCTACTCTAAAAAGCCCCTCAAAAGAGGGGTTTTATTTTAATTTTAATAGAGGATGCTCTTTCCAAAACAAAGTAATTTATTACCGGTACACTTAGATAAGCAAGGGAGGGAAACATGGAAATGGGAATACTTGATGCATTGCTGGAATACGGATCTATGGGACTGTTTGCAGCCTTCTTGGTTTGGCAACACCTCTCTATGCAAAAACGATTTGACGCTCTCGTAGATAAGTTTCAAATACAACTCACAGGCTTTCAAGATAAGTCCGAAGTAAACGAAGAAAAACTCAGGGAAAGATACGACAAAGTTATCTCTCAGTATCAAGAAGATAAAACTACTTTTAGAGTCGATGTAGCAGGACAAGTAACCGAAGCTATTAGAAAAATAGACGAAGTAGAAAAAAATATAGACGCATTACCATTTGAAACCATTCTTCTTCAAATAGAAGCACTATCTATGGCTCAAAGAAGTTCTCAAAATAATATTGAAAAAGGTATGGAAATAATTAAAGACATGCAAGAAGAACACAAACTAAGAGAAATGGCGCGGAAAATATCAGACAGTAAAGACACATGAAAAAAACACCAAAATTACAAAAAATAAAACCAAATATACAAAAAATAATGAATTATTCATTCGGGGAATCTCACTCTAATAAATATCTGAACTGTAGCTTTACCGAAATACTAAATAAAGAAAAAAATAGAGTCGGATGGATATGGAAACATACAAACGGGAAAATAGTAGTGATGCCTAATATGGGCTTTCATATCTGGTTTAATGAAGGCGAAGAATGGACAGTAGAATCAGGAGCATTATGGCTAGTTAAACATGCCTCTTGGTAAAAACAAATGCCCCGAAAGGGGCTTTTATTTTATAATATTTTATAATAAAGTCGAACTAAAACTAGACCAACAATTCGGTGTCTCATATAACTTTATATGCGAAACTTCTATTCCTGTAGGCAACAATAACTCATTGCTCTTGTGATACAAATACTCGGATAATACCTCCGCTGTCGGGTTTCCATCTATCCAATATACTTTCCAATTATTGTCGGAACAAAAACTAATCAAATCCTTGTCTCGCATGTTCAATATTACACCATGATCCCAATACTCGTCTATCCAACCACCTATCAAAGACTTCAATACCGAAAAATCTATTACCCTACCCAACTCGTCTAAATCACTCGATATTGCCGTTATCTCGGCTATATAACGATGACCATGTAAGTTCCTACACTTGCTCTCATGCAACATCACGCGATGCGCTGAATCAAACTCTAACTTACGACTACAATTCTTCATTACTTCATCCAAACAGGTATCGAACACACTGGAGGTAACTCCATCTTATGCTTCGTCCCTAAATGACGATCCATGTAAATGTTGAACACCTCTCGCTGGCGTTCGCTAAATGATAAATTAACCGTGGCTTTACTTGTACTGCTATTATCTTCTGCATACTTTAATGCCCACTCTAACTCTACATAACTTGCTCCTATCTGAGCTTCATCGCCTCGATTGTCTCCCCACAAACCATCAGTAGGAGCAGCACTTAATATCTCTTCACTTATTCCCAAATGACGAGACAAAGAATAAACCTCTGACTTTAATAAATCCGCTATCGGACTAATGTCTACTCCACCATCTCCGTACTTTGTAAAGAATCCTATACCAAAATCCTCTACCCTGTTTCCTGTTCCACATACTAATAAATTGTGCGTGTTCGATACCGCATACAAAGCACACATCCGTAACCTACTCTGTAAATTTACATACGATATGTCGTGCAAATCTAATTCACTGAATACTCGCTGAAATCCAGAAAAAGCTTCCCCCAAATCTAATACCTCTCCTCGTACATTCGGAAACTGACCCTCTAACCACTTTATATGAGCAGAAGAACGACTAAATTGACTCGAATCCTGATTGATCGGAAGATTTAAACAAACTACCTGCTCTCCTGTTAAACTCAACAAAGTTGACGTTAATGCCGAATCTATTCCTCCAGATACACCAACTACATACCCCGTACATTTACTCTCTTCTAACTGGCTACTTAACCAAATATTTATATGCGTTAATATCGAATCATTATGCATTTTTTTTTACCCCAATTACATACGCGCATATAACACCAATAACCTCTATTTATAGGAACTTGCCAACAACTTGCCAGCTTCTATGAAAACTTGCAAGTTTATAAGAAAAACTTGCCAATGTTAAAAATCGTTGCAACTTGCTATGACCAACGCATACAATAAGATATATACTAGCTAGATAACGAATTCTTTTAAGAATATGACAGATTTCATATCGAGATTCTTGTCATATTATAAAATACAGGAAATGAAAGTTATGAGTCCAGAATTAAGCAATAAGCTACATAGAAGACAAGGTGAGCCAGAAAGGGCACATAGGGCGTTCCTACTGTGGACAATGCAAGCCAAAATGAACAGAAACAAAAGGGCTGTAAGTAGAGCTATTAAGAAGTCTCATACAACTATAAGTAACTATTTAACGAAGTTTGAATGGGAGCTTCGTGTGACCTCTTTAAGCGATGAATCAGAAGCGCAGCAATTGTATAGAAGTTTGTATATGTCTAAGTTTGCTATGACAGAAATCTCAGCAGTACAAAAGTATATAGCGACTCCGTTGTCAACATCGGGAACACTAGACAGGTCTATAGGCGAGAGTGTACAAAAAGCCGTGAAGGACACTAGTGCGAAGGATGGAACGGTCCATGAAAAGGAAGTACAGCGAAAGCATATAATGCTTTTGGATGCTGCTATTGGGTATATTGCACAGGGTTTAAAAGCTGGTGATATGAAGAGGCAGATCAGAGATTTGCCAGTTCTTATTCAACTCCGAAAACAGATAGCGGAAGTAGAGAATTCAGCTAGGGCTAGTGGCATTGTATATGAGTCTATTAGGGTAAAGGAAGCTAAAGAGAGTGGAGAGAATGTAGTAGAAGCGATGTATGAAGACGCTAAAGAACTAGCTGCAATCCTAGGGTCTTTGCGTATTAGTGGAGCTTCTGAACAAGTTCATAATTCTCAACCAGAATTAAGAGAAGTTACGACTTAGTGGAATGAACCCAAACCTAAGTCATCAAATTGGCACTAGTGAGAAGCTGTTGGCAACTTTTGGTTAGGTTTTGGCAACCTGTTGGCAACTTTTGGCAATCTTTGGCAACCTGTTGGCAACCTACTAGAATTCAGCAAGACTAGTCCAGAATTCGGGCGAAGACGCTCCTGGTAGGAGTTTTGTTTTTACCTACAGTATGGATAGTACCAATGTTCTTTTTTAGTTAATGGTTTCTAGTATCTTATATTGTTTCACTAGTGTTTTTAATTACACGCCTTTTCTTCACTAGTGACAAAAACGGAGCCTCATACTACGGTTGCAGTAGTGGGGTTCAAATTGTCTGTAATTTAATTGTGTATATATAGCATAAATAAACTACATAAATAAACATTGTTTAGTGTCGCCTAAATGCCCATTTTATGATAATTTGTAATTGCACGGAAATTCTTTTTTATTCCATGCAAAAAAGACAAACATCACAATACCGACTTAGAAATCGGAAAGGGAAACAAATATGACCCAACCTAATAACAATCCACAACCTATTACCGATAATCGTCGGACACAAGAGGTTAAATCAGCACTCAGTAAAGTTGAGCGCGGTCTTGGTTATCTTGTAATGTGGGGATCTGGTAAATTTAACAGCCTATCAGCGGCAGACTTACAACAACGAGCAGTTGATGCAAAGCTTCCACAAGAGATTGTTGACAACATCAGTCCTCATACTGTTACCGCATCAATTGGGCTTTCTATTGTTGATACTCGATGGAAGAGAGCTAAGTTCAACGATGAGCGTATCGAGGCAAAGGTTCTTCATGTAGACCAAAATGGAAATCAAACAATTGAATTCCTTGGGTATGACAAAGATGGAAGTGATGGTAGCGCGAAAGGTAAGCGTACACACCTCGACAAAGTAGCTATTGATAGTCAAGGCAATTGGCTACATGCCGGTAATGCAGATAATGATTTTTGCAAAACCTTTATGGCTATTGTCGACCATCATTTAAATTGTCTTGGTGGAAACGACGTATACGAGAAAGTGACTCGACCTCTATTGACCACACTTCGTTCCTGTAGAATTGCAAGGAACAATTATTATGTTGGTCAAACGACAAACAATGATGATCTACTAGAGGCTTGGGATTTGTTCTTTGCATCTATCGGATATGAGTTGGTTGTTCTTACTCAGGCTATTGATGAGAGAACTCGTCAGGGTCTTACTTCAAGAGCCTCGCAAGACTTGCAAGATAGACTTGAAAAGGTTCACGATAAGATCAAAACATGGAAAGATCAAAACAGGGTACATGGTCGAAGTCAAGATACTGTTATTGCTCGCCTCGGTGAGATTATGGTAGATGCAGAAGGACTCGAAAAGTCTCTCGGTAGCGACTTACAATCTCTTCGTGATGCTGTGACTACAGCAAAGAAAGAAGCATTGGGTATTATTAACTCACAAGCTCCGTCTGGAATTGCACCTGCTGTGTATGCTCAGATCAAAGCAATGCTGACTGATGACCGTGTGATGCAAACCACAGAACATGGTAATGTCTACTTGTTCCAACAAGCTGATTTTGACCCGTTCCTAAAAGGAACCAGCCTAACAGTACAAGCGGATAGGGTTACAGCCTCTCTTGGGTATTACTCCTATGTGGCGAAAGGGTTGGTCATTCTTCGACCAAGAGCAGAATTGTCAATATAATACTTGTATTGTATTATGACGGGGGTGCCGGTATATACTGGCATCCCCTTTTTTTGGTTTAATTAATGATTAATCATTTTAGTGACTCAAAAATAAATATAGTTTCACATTCAATAGAAAAGCTTTGGTTAATTTGTAGATACACCAGGGGTTCAAGAATGGATGGCACTCCTGGTCCTATAATGATTAGACTAGTGCTAAAAGAAGATTCTAGTATTGAATGGGAACCTATAACTCTTGATGGGTATACAAAATCTGAGATAGTATTTGCAACAGCCGCAGGTATATTAAACGGAGATAGTAATACCCGCGCTGTTCTGTTTCTTTTCGATTGTCAGTTTGGAACAACTGTGTTTTATCCAACTTGGATGATGATGGTATTCACTAGAAATGGAATAGGTCCAGTAGCCGTTGCTTCACTAGAGAGTTGTTTTAATTTAAACAAAGAAGGACCAAAGATAACAGGAGATCTTCACTCTAAAAAGAATGTAGATATATTAGAGTCTTACTTACATTCATTAAAAGAAGAGATTTCAGAGGACTGTTCAAATCTACCTCTACGTGGTTTTTCCATTAGCCAAGGAAGTTTTAGACTTGATGAGAGTCTAAGTCCTGAGTATTTCAGTTCTTTGTTGAATCAACCTGATAGCAAGAATTGGAACTAGTGCGTTCAAAGCGTTTAAAAAGCTCAGTAAGAAAGCAGAATCCGCTGTTCAACCAATAAAACGTTGAGAAAACCTCATACCGTTTGATTTCCGACATAATTAATTAATTAGTTATAATATATAGTAATTATGTAATTAATATATAGTAATTAGTACATAATTATCAATTATGTATTTAGTATATATTATGTATATATTATGTAATTATGTAATTATGTAATTATTATAATTAGTAATTATAATTAATGTATGTAAAAAAATCGTAAATAATTGTCTGACTGTTATCTTGCTCACTAGTCAACTCCGCGATCACTACGCTTAGTGTTGTTTGGCTTTTGGTTTGATAAATCTGCATACTGATAGACGCTTAATGGCTCGATAGTGTCGTATTTTCAGCAAATGAATGATAATTTATATTTGAAGGCAAAAGCTTTCAACATCACAAACCAAAACAAAAAATCAACCGAGAGGGAACAATGCCTGATACACAACAAATAGAGGCTGTAGTACAGAATACTTCAGCACATTTTAAAAGAATAGAAAAGGAACTGAATGGTTCGTTTCTGGAACGCAAAGCCGAAATACGGTCATTACTTATTACCCTTGTGGCTAATGAAAATATCGCATTTGTAGGTCGCTTTGGAACAGGGAAATCTGGTCTAGTAAATTGCTTTACTCAGTTAATCTCTGGAAAAATGTTTAAAAGACAAGTCGATGGATTCACTCAACCTGAAGACGTACTTGGGCATCACAGTTTTAAGAAACTTCGTGAAGATGATGTTCGTCAACTGAAGGTTGCTAATTATGCACCAGAAGCGGATATTGTGTATCTCGGTGAAGGGTTCAAAATGAACAACACCATGATGAACAGTATGCTTTTGTTGTTGAATGAACGACAAGTAGACATTGGTGAGGGTATTCGTATGGATACCAACAATAAAATGATTATTACCGATTCAAATGAATACCCTACTGATGGAGAACTCGAAGCCTTTTGGGATCGATGGACCGTGAGAATGGAAGTAACCGAAATTACATCTGATAGGTCTTTTATGACTTTTTGGGATGGTTATGGAACAGGGAAAATTGGAAAGGTAGATGATTCGTTAGCTATACCAATGAAGTCAATCACAGATACCAGGGACAGACTGTGGCTTGTAAACTCTGATGATATTGCTGGTATCGTGAAGCATATTCGTACTGAACTTCTGAAAGAAGATATGCTTATCAGTACCCGTCGATGGGGTAAGATCAAAAAGATGCTACATGCGAGCGCACTTTTTAACGGTAGATTGCGATGTGACCGAAAAGACCTGGAGATTCTTTCTCATTGTCTTTGGAGAACAGTAGATGAGAGAGAAGTTATCAACGGTATCATTTCTAAATGTATCGGTGGGGACATTCACCAATCTCACAAGCTACTCAGTCAAGCCCGTCGAAACATGACTGAACTTACTTCAGCAAACATTCCTGATGGTGCTGGTGGGGTTCAGTATCTTGGTCCTGTTTTGGCAAGCATCCGTAAGTTGTTGGAAGAGTCTCAAAAGCTTGACAATAGCGATGATGACGTTGCCGAGGTAACTACAGAAATTACAAATTACGCCCGTCAAATCGGTCAGATGGTCAATGACCGTCTTCGGGTATAGGGGGTCACATGAATTTATTCAATTATAATTTAGACCTTAGTCATCGAACACTTAGCCATGAACTTTCTGAGTTTGGTCGTTACTTGTTTGATAAGAGGTCAGATAAGGGAACCATCATAGAAGACAGTATATTAAAACTCTCTGAGGTAATTGATGAATCTCTTGAAACCGAAGAGGAAATGTCTAAGTATGGAATAAATACTGAAATAGACGCTTCCGATTTCTGTTCAGAAGTATTCGGTAGATTTTATGAGGAAAGTCCAAAGGTTGTAGAAAGTGAATGGACCGATGTTCAAAATGCTATCGAGGAACTTCCTGAGTATCAGGCATTAAAATCTTCGGTAGCTAGGGATGCAGACTTATCAGCAATGGCAGCAAGTCATACTTTAAACTTATTCAAAGATGAAATTGCAGACCTTTTAAAAGAATCCAGGTCATACCGAGAAAAAGAAGAGGAAAAGAAACCTCCTCGACCTCCTGGTGACAATCCTGGCGACAACCCAGGAAGCCCTGATGGACCTTCCCCTGATGGACCTTCTGCTGAAGACCCAAGCGATCAAGAGAGTGTTCCTTTCGAGGTGTCAAAGGATATGAGAGACAGACTCATGGCTAAAGCAGTAGACATTGAAAAGATTACCGAAGAAATGAGAGACTTGAAAGGTACTATTGCAGCAGCGGGTAATATGACTTCTAATGTTAATGGGACCGATGAAGACCGAAGGGAGTTGACTAAGCAGCTTGTTAATAATTCTGGACTTAGATATCTTTTCAAAATGATGGGAAGGTTGAAGGCTTTAATGAACTCTTTGCCAGCGCATGAGTTTAACGAAGAGCAGAGAGAACAGATTGTAACTGTTGGTCGTGGACAGTACACAGATCTTCTACAATCTGAACAACTGCTGTTAGCTGATGACTTTACAACTGACATATTTCTAGATCGGTGGATTCGTAGATCACAATTGAAGTGGCGTAAGCGAGGTAAAACCAAAGTAGGGGGTGGGCCTATCATTCTTTTGTTGGATGAGTCGTCTTCGATGGGAACCAGAAGAACTCAAATGGCTTCTGCGTTTGCAAGTGCTATGGCAACCTTGGCTACTGATGATAAGCGTGGCTTTTACTCATTTGGATTCAATCGTCGAATTACTCATAAAACATCAATAACCAAAAAGGGTGTTGGATATGTTGGGTGTGCTATTCGATCCAATAAATCCAAACCTATTGAGGTTGTTACGTTTTTGATGAACCGTGGGTGTGGCGGGGGAACTCATTTTGATCTACCTTTGCAGAGAGGAATGGACGTTAGTAGAGTTGAAAAAAAGGCAGACATTATTCTTCTGACTGACGGTGCTGCATCTATTTCCAATAGCGTGGTAGAAGACCTCAAAAAGCAAAAGAAAGAAAATGGACTGAGAGTGTTTACTATCTTAGTTGGAGGTGCTGCCACCAACGCTGTGTCTCGAATATCGGATGGTGTTGCACATGTTTCAGATCTTAACGATACAAGCTCTTTAGTAGAACTTGCATCGCTTATGAAAAAGACCATGATGCGATGAACCGGAATGAGTATCAACCAAAGAGTCAAAATGACAGAGGCATACCTCACGCTATTAGTTGTACTGTTATTATTTATTGTGCTTGCTTGGTGGTCATATGATGTGATGAGCAGGTTCTCTAGTTGCTCAATGTCTATGTGTTTACCGTCTAAGTTGCCCAATAAGTAGAGGACACAGAATAAGACCCAAGAAGACCTTGGGTCGCTTTTTTGCTTGTTGTTGTTCACTAGTGATCTTTTGTTTTATTAGATCTCTGTTTCGTCGTTTTAACGGACTTTGTTGTATTGGAGCCGTTCATGTATAGGATAAAGAACAAACATAGCTTAACAGCCCGTACAAGGGGCTTTATTTATTATATATGGATAGCATCTATATTCAGCATTACGTTATAGGCACTATAAGCGTACAAGGGATTTATAATGAAATATATCTATATAGTTAGGCACCATTTCTTACTTGAAAAAGAGAACTCTACAGAAGAAGAGTTTGCTGAAAACCGTGTCGTAGAGTGGGCATATAAAGGTATTGAAGCAGCATCGGAGGCAGCGGTTAATCTTGCCTTGGATTTGATGGGTATGGAGGTAGGTAAATTAAAAGATCTGGATGAAGTTAAAACATTACAACACCTCCATGAGATTCTTAAACCAGAAGAGTCTATCAGTTACAAAGCAGTTCGAGTTCCTTGTTTTACCGACGATGAAGGAAAGCGACTTGAAGAAGATTTAATTGAAATCCACCAGCTTGTAATTATGGACTAGAATTCGTGGAAGAAGGAAAGGTTTTCAAAATTAAAACATACCTGGGGTATTGTCTTTTATTTTTCACTAGAATTCAGCGAAATAGTTCGTTTTTCTAAACATAAAACATACCTATAGTATTCTGTTTCTTTCAACTAGAATTCAGCGAACTAGTGTGAGTTCTTTAAACCAAAACATACCTATAGTATATGTGAGTTTAATTAGTGGGCGTTTGTCACTAGTGACAATAAAATAATCGGTTCGGTAGTTTATTTGTTGAAAAAAGATTAACACTAATGACCCGTTAGTCTCTCTTTGTTGTTTTGCCAATGATAGATTGTATTATCCGATAAAGGATAACATCATTAAACCCCGGAGAACAAAATGGAACTTACTCAAATAAACGACGAACTCACCAAGCGTGAAATACTCGTCATTCTTAAAGCAAATGGCATTAAATTTGTGAATGAGAAATCTATTCGCAAGTGTAATAAAGCTCAACTTATCGAGTTTGCTAATCCTTCTCAAAAAGAAGAATTGATAGAATCGGTATCATCTGAAATTGTAGACGTTGTAGTTGAAACATCGAAAGATGTTGTGGTTGCAGAGATCATTACTCAGACACCAGAAGAGATTGCACTTCAGGTGGCTGAAATGGCGAAAACCGCTGGTGTTCAAGAGGCTGCAAAGCCCCAAAAGAATACTGGACCTCGAAACTCCACCTGGATTGGTCGTATTGAAGCGTTGATCGCTTCCACTGCTAATCAAAAAGAAGATGGTTCCTATTTCTTCACAGTTGATGATGCTGCGTCAGTGATGGGTGTTGAGCCTACCTTGAAATGCCTTGACACCTACCCAGGTGATTGGCATCCAAGTTTCAAAGGTCCAGGTCGAGCATGTACACAGTTTTCATTTCGTGGCAAACTTCGACTGAGCAAGCGAGATCCAACAACCAACGGATTGAGCCTTGTGCCTCTTAGTACAGAAGATGCTGAGTCTTTGATGACAAAGTACAATTACAAACCAGCGGGGGTGTAATCGACATTGATAGTGCCACCCCTCTTGCGGGGGGTGGTTTCCTTTTGTTTATGTTTGTAACTAGTGTCTAATTGTCTTGTAATTTGTTTAACTAGTGGAAACAAAACATAAACACTGTGTTTTCGATAGTTTATAAATCTTTGATGATCAATGATAAATTGTAATTGAAAGATAAACACAAAGGAGAAATTATGAGATTACATGATGAGATAGTCACCGCGATGTGGTGGTACACCGTAACCTCTGACACCGGGTATACGAAAACGTATCTTACTGTCAGAGATTTAAGAGAGAGATTGGTTCTTGAATCAGTTGGTTTGTGTACCAGCAAACCAGAATATTATGGACCTCCTGATTTGTACTTGGCATTAGCAGATCAAAAGCTCAGTCGATATTTTGCTAGTAATCACAGCACAGGACAACTGGATTTCACGCTTAACTGGCAACATTACGAACCTTCTAATGGAGGGCCTTTTTCGTACTGTAGTCATTCTATAGATTCTTTTGATGATTTTTCCAAACTCAGATCTGCAAGCAAATTCTTAACCAAGCTTACTCGTAAACTGGCAAAGTCAATAGATCGCTACGATGGACCGTCCTATAGCTACCAGCGATTTTTGGATGACCCAAGAGTTGTATACGATCAATTGAAAAAAGATGGTGTTAGGGACGTTGATTTAAAGAGTCAAGCGAATATGTGTAGTGTCTTTGCATACGCTTCTGAATTGGGTCGAGAACCATTGACTTTCTTGACTGACGAACAAATGAAGGAGGTGTCGTAATGTTGGAATCAAGACCATGGGTTCTATCAACCCTGAATGATTTAAATAAGGCAATAGGACCAGAAGGGTATAAAAAAGAAGTAACTAAGACCCGTAGTGGCAATGAGATGCATTTGTGGTTTATGCTCTATGGTAGCCGATACCCATTCGATGAAGTCTTGTGTCGAGATGGTTGGATACAGTTCAATACCGACCAAGACGCTAGTTACTTTGGTGTCTGGGTTCACTATGCAAAGCAACAGACAGTTACTTATTGCGAGGGTGACATATCTCTGGTGATTTGTAAAACCCCAGAAGAGTACGACCAAGAGATTAAAGAAATGGAGTCTTTCTACGAGGTGACTATGGAGTGATATTTTTTCATTATTTTGTAACTAGTGGATAACTTACGGAGATGAGCATCTTAGGTACGACATCCGAACATTTGTATTTCGTTATTTTATAATATGTCGAACAATACAATATTGATCTGTAGTTCTATTTCTCCTGACAATAGATGCTAAATTGTAATTGAACACAACACATAAGGAGCCATTATGATTATTGGCACAGCTTGTTTCCCTACATGGCGCGATGCGTATATCTATTATCATCAATACGGCCATGGACATAAAGACGTAGACGCTAAAATAGAAAGGGGTGAAATCACTATTGGCAAACCTCCGAGTACACAAATGCTGGACAAGGATACATTGGTCCTTTGTGATGAGGGTAATGGTTGCCGACGATATTTCATTGACAGTACGGGAAGGACAAGTAAGCTTAAAAATGTATGGAACGATGAAAAAGAGAAAGAAGAGTTGCCTTACCATCACAGGAACTTGAACCTTTCGCCACTATAATCAGTTCAGAATTAAGGATAGGTTCGCGCAAGCAGCACATTTGAATATACTACAAATGTGCTGCTAATTTGATTATCAAAATAGCAACTAGTGTGAAAGCATTTGTTGTTTAAGTATTAGTTTACTAGGCGAAGCCATACACTAACTTTTGTATAGTTTCATTATATTTAAAAATAAATGATAAATTATAGATACACAACAAAAGGAGAAATAAAATGAATCCAATAGATAGACTTTTTGATAACCTTAAAGGAATGATCCGTGATGGAATGGCTGACGGTCAGACCACTCTGGATAAACTCGTTTCCAACATCTATTTAGAGATTGGAGATTATCATAGTGAGCCTGATGTTTATGGGCTTAGTATGAATGATGACATTGAAGATGGAAAGATTTGTTGGACTCCAGAGTTTGAAGAACCAGAAGAGTCTTTTCTTGTAGGCCACGAAGAGTATGAACTTTGTATTAAGTGTCAGAATTCAAAGCTTATGGGTACTGAGTGTCATGTTTGTCGATGTAATAGCTGGACTGAAAAAGATGAACTGGAGGTTGCAGCAGCATCCCCTTGGGAACACCACTAGGAGTGTTTATTTTCCCATTGTAGACTAGTGGCTTTATTTGTTCTTATTACTACGTTTCTATAGTTTAAGATTTATTAACAATAAATGATAAATTGTAATTGAATCAAAAACACAAAGGAGAACAAAATGTCTACACTTAGATTTTCAGATGGAATGAGCATCAACACCGGAGGAACACTCAGGGTGATTAGAAAGTCCGATGGCTACTATGTAGTCGGAGAAAATATGTGCTGTCCTGTGGATAGTAGGGAAGACGGAAAAGAACTGATCAAGCAAATGACCAGGGTTGTAAAAAAGCAAGATAATTTACTATCACAAAGTGGACTCAAAACACAAGGGGAGGTGCAAAATGGATAAAATGACATTCAAAGAATGGTGCGAACTGAATGGTCGCGCATGGACAGGAAATAAAAGTTTTGAGGAATTCAAAAAGAACGCAAAGGACTATGAAGCGTACATCGTATTGCGAGACTTAAAATACCAACTTGAGCGAAGGTTGTCAGCGAACCAAAGAATCAAAGATGCTATTGATTGGTGTCCAGAAGAAGATTGACCTGCTCACATGAGAGATGAGAACTGGGATTGACTTTTTGTTTAATTATTCGCACTAGTAATGCTTTGTGTTTCTCTAATTGTGTTTCGATAGTTTAAGATTTATCAACAAATGATGATAAATTGTAATTACACAACAAAAGGAGAAATAAAATGGAACATTTAGATACAATAACCGAAATGACGCATGGCGATTTTCTTGGTCGTTTATACAGGGTTAAGCCTTGGTTCAGCGGTGAAGATTTGAGGGTTATGGTTTATTGGAATAGCCCGTCTGGTGAGATTGAGATCTTCAATACCGCTTACAAAGGTGATCTGGAAAAGCTTCTTTTTGATCCATCACCATGTACGGAAAGCCACCAGAATTATACGAAATATGGAAGCTGTTCAAAAGAATGGTTGGATTTTGTATTTCATGCGATCCACATTTCCGAACAAAGGTCAAAAGAGACTGCTTGGAAACAGGAGGGTGATGGGTGATTTTTTGTTTGATTGTTTATACTAGTGGGCTTTTGTGTTGTTTGGACTACGTTTCTATAGTTTAAGATTTATCGAATATAAATGATAAATTATAATTGAACACAAAAGGAGAAATTATGGAAAAACAAAAGCCTATAGACGACTTGGTTGATTCTTACAATAGAGATTCATCTTGTGAAAGATTCACCGACGAAGAATTGAATGATCTTATGACTGTTATGGGTGAAATGGAACCCATAGTTTATGAGATTGAAGCAAGAAATAATGGAGTTTATTTTGAAGAAGAAGTCTATTTTGAGGAAATAGAAGGTTCTTTCAGATTCAAATTAAGTAGTGAGGCATTTGAATTTGCGCTCGATAACAATCTTACTTTCTTATCAATGAAAAGGGTAATCCGATGAACTACAAGATCACAGGACTAGATAGGTCAGGAAATAGATTCTGTATCCATACAGATAAGTACATGTATGCAATGGGTATAAATCTTTACAACGGTTCCGTATGGGAGAATTTAAACCATTGGAAACTGAGAAATGGCATTGAAAGCAAATCTACTGATCTTACTCGATGGAAACGTGTGCGGAGGGTTCGGAACTGAAAGGTTCCTTTTTTGTTTGTGTAACTAGTTTAAAAACAATTTAGAACACTAATGCTTTGTAGTTTTAATATTCTTAACATTGAATGATAATATATAAATACACAAAGGGAGCTAAAATGAAATTAGAGATATTAAAAGTGGATGAAATTTTAAAAAAGGATCTGGTTGTTGATTTTCCAAAAACTCCATATGTTTGGTTTTCTTTTCACAAAGATCGTCGTAAAAATGGATATAGGGTGGTTTTCAAAAATATGGAAAAATCAGAAGCCTTGGTTTATTTGGTCTTTATTGCCAACAATGGAATTGATGGTTGGGAATTGTATGAAAACAAACAACAAGGAAAATTCGGAATTAAAAAGTATTTCGGAAAGCTAATCTAAGTTTATCTTCTCTACTTTGAAGTCCTAAACATGACTATAAACTGTATTTTTTTTGTTTGCTCATATTGAACTAGTACAAGAATTGAACTAGTTCAAGAAAGTCAGACAACAACTATGTTTTTGTAGTCTCAATATATTGAACATGGAATGATAAATTGTAATTACACAAAGGGAGAGCGTAATGACATATAGAAAGATTAAAGAGTGGATTGTTTGTGGAAGTTGTTTGAACTTCATTCAGAATGATGATGCGACTTCTCTTGATTATTACCACTCTCAAAAAGAATCGAATAGGCGTTTTGTTATTATGAAACAATCACTGGCTTGTGCTGGTGGTTTTCCAGTCGTTACTGAGCCTACGTTTTCTCAGTCCTTTATAGAAACATGCGATTGCTGCCACTCTGTTTCAGAGTGTGTTGCTAGTGTCGCTATAATGGCTAAAGTATATGAGTCTAAGTATGAAATCATCAAGCATCCAGTAAATCAATACTTGTTCAAAGTAAGAGTGTGGGAAACACCTTCGATGGCTATTGATCTCACGCCATGGGTTCCTGAAATAGATGCTTTTAGAACTATGAATGAACAGTCTAAATAAAACATTTATGGAATGATAAATTGTAATTGAATCACAAAGAAAGGAAAAAGAAAATGACGTATTTAGAACTGATGAACATAATTAAAACCTTAAACCCAGAACAGTTAGGGCAAAGCGTTACTTTACACACTTCGGATGATGAATTTATTCCAGTTGGAGCAGTTGGATATACTGATGAAACGTGCGATGTTTTGGATGTGGATCACTTGTATTTGATTCCAGAAACTTATGACTGCGTATTGATAACAATAGAAGGACATGACGAAAGAAAGGTCCGGGGTTTGATTAACAAATTCGGACGAGTAAAGACTAAAGAATTAAAACAAGAATATGAAGCCAATAATTATACTATATGTATTGATTGTCAAGATACACACCATGAGGATGATGCTCATATATGTGATAAATGATACTGTAAAATCCGACAGTGAAGCGGTAGGAGGCTATTCCTTAAACCTCTTAGTTGCCAGCCCGATCCGAGTGTGTTGTGACTCTTTGATCGGGCACGGTTTTCTTTAGATTTAACCAGAATTCACAGTACAGAATTAAGGCTGGAATTAAGAGCCTTATATTTTGTTTACAGACTAATTGCGGTTGTTTGGTGGGTGCTTGTTTTTATGGCACTAGTGATAGAGAATATTTATGACACTAGTGATAGATGTTTTATTGACACTGTTAGGCGTTAGTGTTTGGCTTTTCAAGATATAATGATAAATTGTAATTGACAATAAATGTCACACAAAAGGAAAATAAAACATGTTATTGAATCTTCTCTTAAATGGACGAAATGAAGGCAAAGAAATCTATGTTAAATCGTTTCAGATGGCTATCTTAGGCGACACAGGAGAGCGTTTCGTGACGTTAGAGCTTGTAGATACAGAGGAAGACGATGATGGCAATTTGATCGTCATTATGAACATATTTGATGAGACAAAAATAGCTCGCATGGAAATCATTCCTTCCGATTTTGATGCGCTCGCTGCCATGTATGATTTTATTGATATGGAGATAGACGAGACTAAAAATGTCTATCCAATCCGTAACAAAAATCTCTATCCAGAAGGATGGAATTGATCAAATCTTGAAAAATGGATGTGCTAGTTGGCATCCTAATTTTCTCTATTTATTAAACTAGTCTGTGAAGCCTGTTCATTAGACTAGTGTGTGTTTTTCTGTATTATAAAACTAATGGGATTCTTTTTTAAAAGGTGTCAAATATTTTAACAATTGATGATAAATTATAAATGAACACAAAAGGAGAAGAAATGATTTTAGGAATAATTAAGGATCTGACAACGGAAGACAATGGAGAAGAATTGGAGGATATGTTAGCTGTGTATGTTCTGGGATTTGTCGAATGGCGTATGGAGGGAGATTGGATCGTTGACGTTGTAAACACAGAAGACAAGAACGATATTTATATTCGCTTATGTCATGTAGGGGACAATCATACATGTATTATCCTGCGAGCTAATCGGGATTATGATTCCAACAAACAACGCTTTGATCTGATGTTTTGTAAAGATTTTCAAGCTGAATCCCATGCAGAAGATAAGGCTGAAAATTTCTCTGTTGAATTGCACATGTGGGAAGCTTTGAGATCATATTGAAATATTAAAATATTGAAAGGGACAGAAATCCCTTTCTCTTTTTTCCTGTATGAAATTAGTATAGAATTCAGCGTTAGTCTGGAATTCAGCGTTAGTCTGGAATTCAGCGAAAGATTAGTTGAGCTTCGTTAGTTTATGTTTTTCTTAGTTTGTGTTTTGTGACCACTAGTGAATTGTTTTTTTTATTAACTAGTGAAGAAAATGCTTTTCACAACTAATAAAATTATGTTTCCTATAGTTTACACATTATTAAAAAATAATGATAATATATAATTGAATCACAACAACGAGGAAAAAATGAATATTTATAATTATCTGAGCAACGATGTAATTGAAGATCTGATTAATGAAGAGAAAGAAATAGGGGAAGCGTTCCCACAGGAAATGTGGATCTCTCTTTGCCTTTCTGCTGTTGTTAGACAATCCAAAA
>Ga0114999_10003869_pt1 | contig 18475 bp, 19 predicted proteins | sample ArcticOcean_MG_C_3_FD_89820 | JGI IMG/M metagenome (GOLD analysis project Ga0114999, IMG submission 89820) | Marine microbial communities from western Arctic Ocean - ArcticOcean_MG_CB8_126 | ecosystem: Environmental > Aquatic > Marine > Oceanic | place: Arctic Ocean: Canada Basin | collected...
CCAAGATGAAGACGGGATTCTCGACGGCGTTCCGGGCCTTCTGGCCCCCATCCTGCCCGCGTTCCTCCATGTGCCACCCTTCGCCTGGCCGCTCCCGGACGTCGGCATCCTCAAAACCGCTCCGGCGGGAGGCGTCCCGGAGACCGAGCTCGATGCCACATCTGAACTGATCGTCGAGACACTTGCCGATCACGGCATCGAAGTGTCCATCGGCGATGTCAGGGTCGGTCCCCGTGTGACGATGTACGGCATCGTGCCGGGATGGGGTCGTGGTCGCGGTTCAAAGAAACTCGCTGAAGAACAGGTCCCCGGGAACGAGCGAAGTTCCGGCAGACAGCGCGTCCGTGTGGACAACATCCTGGCGCGTGAGAAAGATCTTGCGCTCTCTCTAGCGTCGCCAAGCCTGCGCTTTGAGGCACCGGTTCCGGGGGCGTCCCTGGTCGGCATCGAGGTACCGAACGCCCGGCCAACGCCCGTCACACTGCGCACCGTGATCGAATCGGACGCGTACGAAGAGTTCATCGCCGAAGCTCCACTTCCCATACCGCTCGGCGTCGGCAGCGGCGGCGAGAACGTGGTCATCGATCTGACACGCATGCCGCACCTGCTGATTGCGGGCGCGACAGGCTCCGGCAAGAGCGTGTGCATGAACACCATCGCCACGGGCTTGCTCATGAGCAGGACACCGGAGCAGGTGCGGATCGTGATGATCGACCCCAAGCGGGTCGAGCTAACGCCGTACACCGGCGTGCCGCATCTCTACGCAGCCCCGGTCGTGGAGGCTGACGTAGCGGTAGGTATTTTGAAGGCGCTTGTCGAGGAGATGACTGACCGCTTCAAGGTGCTGGAGAGCGCAGGCGTCCGCAACATCATCGCCTACAACGACCAGGCGACGACCAAGATGCCGTACCTGGTCCTCATGGTGGACGAGCTCGCCGACCTGATGCTGAGCGCCGCCTCAGAGGTAGAGCGCCTCCTGTGCAGACTGGCGCAGCTCGGCCGTGCCACCGGCATCCACCTGATCGTCGCCACCCAGCGGCCGTCTGTGGACGTCGTGACGGGCCTCATCAAGGCCAACTTCCCTAGCCGTATTTCGTTCGGCGTAACCTCGCAGATCGACTCCCGGACCATCATCGACGGACCGGGCGCCGAGAAGCTGCTCGGCAAGGGCGACATGCTGTTCCTGCCGATCGACAATCCAAAACCTATGCGTATCCAGGGCGCCTTCCTCGGCGACCCCGAGGTCACGGCCGTTGTCGACTTCTGGAAGTCGGTCAAGGGCCCGAAGATGCCGAGCATCGAACCGGTAACGATGTCCGCCGACACGGGCGACTTTGGCGATGGCGGCCACGACGGTGATTCGCTGTTCGACAAGGCGACAGAGATGTCGACCGCGCACAAAACACTATCGGTCTCATTGCTGCAACGTCGTTTACGTATCGGCTATCCGCGCGCCGCCCGGCTTATGGATGAGCTTGAAGATGCGGGAATCGTGGGGATCGGCGAGCCGGGCAAACCAAGGCCGGTCCTTTAGCGTTTCACTTGTAGACACCCAAACATATTCCCAGATAAATTCCAGAAGAAGCGTCTTACGATACGTCCGCTACGGCGACAGCGGGCGATGCCGTTTTCGGGCAAGCGCGGTAAGCTGGAAGCACGAGGCTGCGCGTGACCAATATCACCCCACTCTTCCCCGGTCAGGATCCGCCTGACAGCACAGATCAACACGAACTTGACCTGGAAGGCGTTCGGAAGACCTGTCTCGCCTGTGGCGGGAGCCTTGTCGACAGCCCTACTTACGACCGCTACCTGGTCTGTCCGCGCTGCCGATTCCACTACACCATGTCTGCCCGAAGGCGCGTGGAAATGCTGGCCGACGCCGGTACTTTCCGTGAGACATCTCGCTGGATCAGATCGCTCGATCCCCTCTCGTTCTCGGCCCGGGTCTCGTACCGGGACAGGCTGCTGCAAGACCAGGACCGGACCGGCCTGACCGAGGCCGTGATAACCGGTGTCTGCACCATCGGCGGCACCCCGGCGATCCTGATAGTCCTGGACTTCGGCTTCCTCGGCGGAAGCATGGGACTCGTGGTTGGCGAAAAAGTGGCCCTCGCACTTCAGCTGGCGGCGCGCAAACGCTACCCGGCCATCGCCGTCATCAACAGCGGCGGGGCGCGTATCCAGGAAGGCATCCTCTCGCTGATGCAGATGGCGAAGACGACCGTCGCCGCCAACGAGATGCACAGGAGGGGCGTGCCGCTCGTCTCCGTCCTTGGAGACCCGGCGACCGGCCAGGTGTACGCATCCTTCGGCACGCAGGCGGACCTGATATTCGCAGAGCCCGGCGCACACGTCGGCTTCGCCCCGTTCCGTGCGATCAAAGAAGAGATGGGCGGAACCACAACAACCGGACAGCACACCGCCGAGATTCATTTCCGCCACGGAATGCTGGATGGAGTTGTCGACCGGGAACGTATCAAGCACGTCGTCTCCACCGTACTCGAGCTGCTGAGACCGGAGTTCCGTCTCGCCAAGCGCCGCCGCGGGCGCCCGCCACGGACACGCCCGAGACGCATGGAAGCGTGGGAGATGGTGCAACTCGCCCGTCACCCGGAACGCCCGACGGCGCGCCAATTTATTGACCATGTGTTTGCCAACCTCGTGGAGCTTCATGGCGACCGCCAGTACGCTGACGCCCCCGAGGTGATAACGGGCATCGCACGTCTGGCGGGCCAGTCAGTCATCGTGATCGGACAGAACAAAACGCTGCCAAGCGGCATGATCTCGTCGTCCGATGACGAGACGCTGGAAGGCCTTTCCGCAAGCGGTTCGATCACGCCGGAAGGCTTCGGCAAAGCCCGACGCGCCGTCCGATTTGCGGCCCGGTTTAACCTGCCGATCGTTACTCTCGTGGACACGCCGGGTTCGGCGCTTGATCTGGAGGCGTGGGAACGAGGCCAGGCGCACGCAATATCGCAGACGATATCGACCCTGCTGGACGTCGAGGTCCCGACGATCTCCGTGCTGATCGGGGAGGGCGGGAGTGAAGCGGCGCTCGCGTTCGCCGTGACCGACCGCGTGTTGATGCTCCAGAACGCGATCTACACGCCGATATCTCCAGAGCGGGCGGCGGTGGCGGAGCTGCGCGATTCGGCGGCGGCGGATCAGGTCGTTGGCGCCCTCAGGCTTACGTCTATCGATAGTCGTCGCATGGGGATCATCGACGAGATCGTGCGAGAGCCCGACGGCGGCGCTCATACTGATCCCCTGGAAGCCTCACGCCTTCTCAAACGGGCGCTCATGATCGAGATCACGGAGGTCGTCGAACTGCACCGTCGCACGCTCGTGAGACGCCGTCAGCGCAAGTACCGGAACATCGGCGAGTCCGGCAAGCCGTTCCGTTCAGCCCTCAGACGTGAACTAAGCGTATGGAGAAGCGCGCTAAGCGCCAGCGTGCGGGCGCTTAGATCGGGCAGCGATCCGGGAGCGGAGGCCGCCGCGGAATCCGACGAAGGCCGACCCGGCGAATAAGCCCGTGACGCGACCCCTTCTCCCTGCGGGAGAAGGATGGGATGACAGAAATGAGGGAGAAGGCCTGCAATCCTCAAAATTTAGACCCGTCAAATCACTCGCCAGCTAACGCCCTGTTGGGGCTACAAACCGTTCTATCGCCTCCACCACCCCGTCCTCGTACACATCGCCCACCGTCTCGGTGGCTGCCGCCCGCACCTCATCCGAAGCGCTTCCCATAGCGACCGGAAGCCCGGCCACGCCGAACGCCTCGACATCGTTGAGCGAATCGCCCACGAACACCACGCCGTCCAGCGACACCCCCATGCGCGCCGCCCAGCTTCGCAACCCCGTGCCCTTGTCGACCCCTTTGTGGGTGTAGTTCACGTACCAGCGTTTGCCGTCGGCGCCGACCGACAGGATCGCCGTCACCTGCTCCGAAGCGAGCTCAACCGCGGCACGCACCGTCGCTTCCTGGAAGTCCTCCGGCGCGTCCCGGTCATATGTAGAGGCGGCGATTACCGTTATCTGCCACGTCTCGATATCGGCGACGCTGCGCGCCAGATGCCAGCCATCGACGGCGAAGAACCGCATCCCTCGGGGGCCGAGCGCTGAAACGATGGACCGTGCGTCCGCCTCATCCAACAGGTGGGCCTCGATAGTCGAGTTATCGACCGGATTCAGGATGCGAGCGCCGTTATCGGATATCTGCGGCGTCGTCAGCCCCAGCTCGCGGGCGTATCGGGCCACATCGGCCGGCTCCCGGCCTGAAGCGATCGCCACCGGCACGTGTTCAGCAGCACGACGCACAGCTTCGATCACGCGCGGGGACAGCGTGTCCTGCGCGTTGATCAACGTCCCGTCCAGGTCTAGGACGAGAGCGCTGGCCTGCCACCCCCTCTTGCGATACGCGCCCTTTATGTCAGCACCTCGAATTGGCCCTCTGGCTCCGTTCCGGACATCACCCGGCGTGCGTTCTGGTACGAGAACACCAGTGCCCGCTCCACCCGCTCCTCGCTGGAACCGGCGAGATGCGGCGTGACCACCACGTTGTCCATCGAGAGCAGGGGATTGTCGACCGGCGTCGGCTCCACCTCAAACACGTCCAGCCCGGCTGCACGAATCTGGCCGTCGTTCAGGGCGTCTATCAAATCAGCCTCGTTCTGCACCGGCCCGCGGCACGTGTTGATGAAGATCGCCGACTCCTTCATCAGGGCGAAGGCTTCCGAATTCATCATTCCAAGCGTCTCGGAGAACAAAGGCACGTGGACCGTCACGATGTCGGAGGTCGAAAGCAGCTCCTCAAACCCGACGCGCCGCACCCCGAGCTCCGCCTCGACCCCTGCCGGAATTTTCGCTGTGTCGTGGTAGATCACCTCGGCCGGATCAAACCCACGGACCATCGTCGCAACCAGCCTGCCGATGTTGCCGAGCCCGATGATCCCGATGGTCTTGCCGCCGATCTCGTACACGCCAGACCGCACCGGATTGCGCCACGAGCCGTCACGGACGCCCTCAACCCCGGGCACGAACTTGTGCTGCACCGTCAGCATGAGCCCAAGCGCGTGCTCGGCGACGGAACGCGCGATCTGGGGCGAGTTGTTGGAGACGAAGATGCCCTGTTCACGCACCGCCGGAACGTCAATCTGATCGTACCCGGCGCTCATGAGCTGGAGCATCTTCAGTTTAGGAAGCTGAATCAGCTCCTCGTACGGCATCGCCAGCCCGCCGAGGATCAAGACCTCGGTATCGGCCAGGAGCTCTTTCCGCTCATCCCAGGGAAGCTCGGGATCGATCACCGAAACGTCGAGATCGTCCGGTGCAAGATCTTCAGCAAGCCGCACACGGTCGTTAGGTTCCGAGTAAAAGACGACGCGACTCATCAGGCAGCTCCAGTAATGCGGGCCAGTAGATCAAGATGCGGGCATGAGCGGCCAGAATACCATCGGGTCGAAAATCAGGAGTGTTCCAGAGCAAGATTGCAGACCAGATTGCGTCGCCGTCCCATTTGACCAGCCGCCCCAACGGACTTACGCTTGCGTAACTTATTGAGTGGCGCGGATCTCGCATCTGCACTCGGGGAGCTTGGGGACCCAGGCTGAGAGGGTGGCCGGAACCGCCACCGACCCTGAACCTGATCTGGTTAATGCCAGCGTAGGGAATCTCATCCATGACTCCCAATCCCGGATGTTCGCGTATCCGAAATACAACCCGCACTGCGGGTCACGGGAGCGATTAGATTAGCGACCAACTAACAATCGGCGGCAAGACCTTCACGTCGCGCCTGATGACGGGCACTGGCAAGCACAGGTCTCCCGAAGACCTCGTTGCCTCCGTCCAGGCGTCCGGCACGGAGATCATCACCGTCGCCATTCGACGCCTGAACCTGGACGACCCCAACGAGAAGACGATCCTCGACTATCTCGACTGGGACAAATATCAGATCCTCCCGAACACGGCCGGTTCAACGACTGCGGACGAGGCCGTGTTCACCGCCCAGATCGCTCGTGAAGTCACCGGGTCTGACTGGATCAAGGTTGAGGTGATCCCTGACCCCAAGTATCTGCTCCCGGACCCGATAGGCACGCTAGAGGCCTCCGAGCGGTTGGTCAAAGACGGCTTCACAGTTCTGCCGTACATCGGCGCAGACCCGGTCCTGGCCCGCCGCCTGGAAGACATCGGCTGCGCAACAGTCATGCCGCTCGGATCGCCCATCGGCTCCGGATGCGGCGTTCTGACGCTGGACGAGATACAGATCATCATCGAGCAAGCCGGAATCCCGGTCGTTGTAGACGCGGGCCTCGGCACGCCATCAGAAGCGGCGTCCGTGATGGAGGTCGGCGCTGATGCCGTCCTGGTCAACACGGCGATCGCCATGGCGGCCGATCCCGCTCTCATGGGAGAAGGGTTCAATCTGGGCGTGCAGGCCGGTCGAATGGCGTACCAGGCGGGCCGCATCCCGGCTAAGGCTTACGCCTCCGCTTCGTCGCCGCTTGAGGGTGTGCCTGAGGCCACCCCGGCAGACTGATCCATGCCTCCGATGCCGCTGCCTGAGCGAGTTCTTTGCCTCGTGACAGCGCTTGATCCGGGTGGGGATTCGGCATCCCTGCTCGGCGCCATAAGCGCCGCCATACGCGGCGGCGTCAACATGGTCCAGGTCAGGGCGCCGGAGCTGGAGCGAACGGACTTCTTCAACCTGGCGGCCGCTGTGATGGAGACTGTCGGCGACGATGCTCTGGTTGTGATCAACAACCGTGTCGATGTGGCGCTTGCTATCGATGCCGGCGGCGTACAACTGGGGGAGCGTGGCCCGGCCGTGAAGGCCGCACGACGCGTTGGCGGGGACGACTGGCTGATAGGCCGGTCGGTGCATTCACTGGAAGGCTCGCTCAAGGCGGAAACGGATCTTGCCGACTATCTTCTGCTTGGGACGCTCTATGAAACGGCATCACACTCGGGCCAACCGGGTGTGGGGATCGACCTGATCAGTGAAGTCGCGGCATCGGTGCAGTTACCGATCATCGGGATCGGTGGCATTAACCCCGAGCGGGCGGCCGACGTTATGTCTGCGGGCGCAAGGGGAGTCGCTGTGATCGGCGCTATTCTTGGCTCAGACGACCCGGAACGAGCGGCGGCCAATCTCAGAACGGCGATCGAAGAAGCGGTACAAGATCGGGCCCCTCGAAATTCAGAGGGCAATCAGAGGACGAGGTGACGATAAACGGGAACGAGACCGAGTTAGACGGTCCGACCGGCCTGAACGCTTATCTCGAATCCAGGGACTTCGCAGAACGCAAGGTCGCGATCGCAGTTAACGGCGTGATAGTCCGGCGGCCGGAATACGATTCGATCGTCATTCAAGAAGGTGATCGGTTGGAAATAGTACGCCCAGCCGGCGGCGGCTAAGGCCCCAGTGGGGCCTTAGCCGTGCCCGGCGGGCGTTTGCCGTTTTTCTAGCCGGTAGGCGTCTGATCTACGTTCAGCGGATTTGTGGGCAATAGGTTGCCGACTTGCATGTCCGACGGTGAGTCCGTGCATCACCTCGTCCAGCCACGGATCGAGCCCTCGTACAAGAAGTCCCTAAAAATAGCCGCCCTGCCGGGCCCCGGCAGGGTTAGAGGGCTTTTAGTACTGCTGTTGCCATCACCGCCCACAACATCACGACCGAGATCATTAGTACCGGGAACACGACCCGTTTCAGCGCGCGGTCAGATTCATGTTGCTGCAACTGGTGATTCCTTTGTCCGTGGTGACTGAGTGAGTCGGGTGATTGCTGGAAGAAGTGGACAGTTATCGCTTTTGATGTCGGCGGGTCCACAACAGCAACACTACCGACACTCCGGGCGCTCAGTATGCCGGTCCACCGGTGAAAGTAGTGCGGGACGGCCCGATTCTGCTGATTGCGACCGCGTGCCATACGCGCCGACCCCCCCCCGACTTACCTATGCATCGTAGTTACACCCTGTGATTTCGGTGTCGAAACCAGTCCAGAGAGCGGCGTTACACTACCGGGCCTGTATCCATATGAACGAGGGCCACCTCGATCCATACTCAGCGGAGCGAAATTTGGCACGACACACCCGACTTGAAGTCCTGAACAGTGTGCATGAGGCCGGCGTGGTGCCGATCTTCTACAACGCCGATTTCGATAATGCGAGATCGATAGTCCTTGCCTGCCGGAAGGGCGGTATTTGTGCCATCGAGTTCACCAACCGTGGCGATCACGCCTGGGAGGTGTTCTCGGAGTTGGACCGCTGGGCCGCCTCCGATGCGCCGGACGTGATCCTGGGCGCCGGGTCTGTGATGGATGCCCCTACCGCGGCGCTCTACATAGCGAACGGCGCAAACTTCATCGTCAGCCCAGCGACCGACGACCACACGGCGAGGCTCTGCAACCGGCGCAAGATCGCCTATATGCCGGGATGTGGCACCGTCAGCGAAATCGCACACGCCGAAGAGCTTGGATGCGAAATCGTGAAGCTGTTCCCGGGCGACTCGGTCGGTGGCCCTGCGTTCGTTAAAGCGACGCGCGCACCAATGCCGTGGTCGTCGATAATGCCGGCCGGCGGGGTGGATCGCTCACGTGATTCCTTGAAAGCCTGGTTCGACGCCGGTGTCCCCGCAGTCGGCATGGGCTCGGCCCTCGTTTCTTCAGACATCGTCACCGAGAAAGCGTGGGACACACTTTCGGAGCGCTGCCGTGGGTTGCTCGACACCATCAAGGAACTGCGCAGGCGATAGCCGTAGACGCCGGGCTTAATCAAGCCAAATAAACAAGGAGCTTCTCATGGCACTGGACCCGAAGGTCATGGATTTCGTATCCGAGAACCACAAGGCTGTTCTGAGTACATTTCGTCGTGATGGCGCCACCCAGATGAGCATCGTCTCGACCGGGCCGTACAAAGACGGGGTGGCGTTCTCTTCCACCGAGGATCGGGCGAAGCTCCGCAATCTGGAATGTGATCCCCGTTGCTCACTTCTCGTGTCCAAAGACAACTGGTGGGGTTACGTGGTGCTGGAAGGGCGGGCGCAGATCATCTCGTCAAAGACCGCCACTCCTGACGAACTCCGTGATGCGATGCGAGACGTGTACCGGGCCGCCGCCGGCAAAGAACACCCGGACTGGGACGAGTACGACGAGGCGATGGTGAAGGAAAACCGGGCCACGGTCGTAGTGATTCCTGACAAGGTGTACGGCACTCTAGCCACGGCCAAACCTTTAAACCCACCCGGCCTTCAACATGACGTGGCCGTATTCAATGGAGACGATGCACCGGCATGGCCCATAGTTTTGTGACGATCGGCGAAGTCCTTCTCCGCCTGACCACACCGCGGAGTGAACGGCTGACCCAGGCCCGCCAGTTTGACGCCATCTACGGCGGTACCGAGTGCAATGTGGCGGTCGCTCTCGAACAGTTCGGGGTCGAACCGGCGCTGATCTCCAGAATCCCTGACAACGACATCGGGCAGGCGTGCGTGAACTACATCCGGCAGTACGGCGTGGACGTCTCGCGAGTGGTTCGGAGCGGTGATCGTCTTGGCCTTTACTACCTCGAGATCGGCGCATCGGTACGGCCCTCAGCCGTGGTGTACGACCGCGCGCGGTCGGCGATGTCCGAGATCGAGCCGGGGATGGTGGACTGGCCCGCTGCGCTCGCTGGACGCGACTGGTTCCACTTCTCAGGTATCACATGCGCCATCTCCGAGAAAGCGACCGCAACGGTGGCCGCCGGCTGCGAAGCGGCGAAGGCTGCGGGCATGATCGTCAGCACCGATTTCAACTACCGGAGCGCACTGTGGAGCCCGGAGGAGGCGGCAAAACGACTGGATCCCCTTATGCAGTACGTGGATGTCGCTATCGGGAGCGCTCGTGACCCGATCCTCGGCATCATGCTGGGGATGGACGGCAACATCGAGCCCGACGACCGAAACACTGACGCGTACCGTCCGTTCGTGGAGAAGGCCGTCTCGAAGTACGGGTTCGACAAGATGGCCCTGACAGTTCGAGATATTCACTCAAGCGACCACAACTCATGGCAGGGCGTGTACTTCGATGGGTCTGAGATCGCCCTGAGCCGTCGCCACGAGCTTGAGATCGTGGACCGCGTGGGCGGCGGAGACGGTTTCGCAGCTGGGGCGGTCTGGGGCGTAATGAACGGCTGGGATGCGCAGCAGGTCGCAGATTTTGCGGCGGCGTCCGGGGCGATAGCCCACACAATCCACGGCGACTTCAATCTGGCATCCGAGGCCGAAGTGCTAGCGGCAGCCTCAGGCGGCGCTGACGTCAAGCGTTAATCGCCCGATAGCCGGGTAAACCCCTGGTCCGTCGCCTGTATGAGGCGGTACCCGATTCCCGGCTCCGTGATGATGTAGCGCGGACGGGACGGATCCTTCTCCAGTTTGCGGCGTAACTGCTTCACAAACGTCCTCAGGTACTCGGTCTCGTCGCCGTACTCAGGGCCCCACACCGCTTGTAGCAACTCACGATGTGTAAGTACCTTACCCGCATCAGTGACGAGCGTTCGCAGCAGGCCATATTCCGTTCTCGTCAGTCGAACAGCCGATTCATCCCCGCGGCCAGGGCCACCGCGGATTGGGCTACATCGGACCCAGCCAGGGGGAGCAGTATCGGTCGGTACGCTCTATTGAATCTAACCTCTCTCTTTATTCAAATCCGGATTCAGCCGACGGACTTCTCCGGCCGAATTATCGATACTTCCATCCTCCATTCACGCCCCTTTCACGAATTCTGGATGGTGGGTATCCCATCGTGAAAGACACATGAGGGTATCGGTTAGCCGACGGGGGCAGGGGTGCGTTCGCTCCCACTTCACGATCCGAGATTCCAGCAACGGCGATTTCGTGGCATTGCCACTCGTCGTACCGGCCCATCGTTGAGAAGCTGTATACATCAGGCATGAGGAGCGGCTTCGGCGGGATAGATTTACCTGCTCCTCCGATGCTCACATCCGCATCGACGTAATGCGGGAGGAATACGTGAGATGAACGTACGAACTGTAGAACAGGAACAGGCGACACGAGCGCCGCTAAGCATCGCGACTTATGCAGCGATCGTCGCCACGCTCTTAATAATGGTGTTGAGCGCTGTCACGTTCGCCGTGAGCTCCGGCGAGGAAACCGCACGGGCCACGTAGGATCCCAGCGTCAGCGTCGTGGGATTTGCTAACTCCGACTAGGGGTGACGTACAGCCCACGGTGTTTGCCATGATCCGCTCGGCTCATTTCTTAGCCAGATGGTCAGGGCGTCCCGAGCCGGGGAGATCTGACGAGAATCCAGTCTTTGCGTGAATATTCGGTCTATCGGCACCGGGTACTACACCCACCCGGACCGCCGTTCGGATCGGTCGCTTTGACGGGAGACGCCAGACTCATACAGGACACTCTGTTCGACGCTCATTCACCCACACGGTGCCATCACCCCGGCGTCATTGAGCTGAACGGAAGTTACAGGACCTTGACGGCTTCGCCGAGATTACACCCCGTCCCGACGCTCACCCAGCTGTTGTTCTGAAGTCCTTCACATGCGGTTCGAGGGGAACCACTGGCCTCAGCCGAGGCGATCACCGATCTTAAGCCCGGTCGCAGATGCGAATTCTGCGGCCGGTTCTTTTTTTGCCCCGCGGCGTTGCACACGTTTGATCATCACAGTGCCGTCGCCGGTGGCGATCTCAAAACCCTGTTCTCCTGACGAGATGACGGTGCCGGGCGCTACATCCGGATCAACGGACTCGCCGAGGCCGGAATCAAATATCCGCAGCCTCTCGTCGTCGTGGGTCGTGCTTGCGCCGGGCTGGGGGTTGCAGCCGCGTATCAGGTTGTAGATCTGCAGGGCAGGCAGGGACCAGTCGATCCGGCTGTCCTTCGCTTTAGCCCAGCTCTCGTAAGTCGATTTTGACTCGTCCTGGACTATCTTCGGAGCGTTCCCGTCCCGGACGAGCTCTATCGATTCCATCATCGCCTCTACACCCATCGGGTACAGGTGGTTGAAGTAGACGGACCCGAGCGTGTCATCTGGCCCGATCTCGACTTCTTTCTGGAGAAGCACCGGCCCCGTGTCCAGGCCCTCGTCCGGCCAGAAGATCGTCAGACCGGTCCGGTTCTCGCCCATGATGATCGGCCAGTTGATGGAGCTCGGGCCACGATGCAGCGGGAGTAGCGATGGATGGTACTGGATGGTGCCGTGGGTCGGCCCGTTGATCATCTCCATCGGCACGATGTCCGTCACATACGCCATGACGCATAGATCAGGCGACAACCCGTTGAACTGCTCGATGGCCTCATCACTGCGGAATCGCCCGGGCTGGAACACCGGGATGTCGTGCTCAACGGCTCCGGCCTTGAGCGGGTCTTCCCGCCGGCCTTCCTGGTCAGGAGAGCAGAAGACCCCTACGACCTCGTCCTTGCCCGCTTTGAGGATGGCGTCCAATACCGATTGACCGAACGCCTGCTGACCGATTAGCACGATGCGCATCTGATGAAATTCTCCGGCAATTCTTGCGGTGTTCAGAAGTGGTGCGAGTTCCGGCCAGCTTGTTGATTTGCGCCAGTGCCGACAGGAATGAGGCGATTCTAGCGCGCGGAAGCGTTGCGCACAGACTTGCCCGGATTATCTGGCCCGATATCTCGGGCCTAGGTGCGCTCTGGGCGATATGTGGTCGTCCACCTGATCTGAACTACTGGACGGTTACGGTTGCCTGCATGAAGGGGTGGATCGTGCAGAAATACGGGAACGTTCCCGGCGTGTTGAACGATCGCTGGTACGACTGACCGATGCCGAAGCCCCCGCTATCAAATTCGCCTGTCAGCGCGCCCGGCCCGCTGGAGGTCACGGTATGGGGAGCGGAATCCTGGTTGGTCCAGGTGATCGTGGTCCCGGCGGTGACGGTGATGTTGGAGAGTGCGAACCCGACGATATCGGACGCCAGCATGGAGGGTGGCGGGGGCGTAGGAGTCGCAGTCGGTGGCGGTGTGGGCGTGGCGGTTGATGCGGGAGAAGGCGTTGCAGTTGGTTCGATAGGCGCTGGCGTCGCTGCGGGACTGGGCGGCGAGCCTGCGGGGGCGGGTGTTGGGGTCGGCTCGGACACCGCTGTAGATGTTGCCGCGGGACCCGGGGGTGAAACTGGAGCAGGAGTTGGTGTGACTGGCTCAGAAGGTTCAGGTGCCGGCGCGATCGTCGCTTGTGCGACCGATGTCGAGGCCACGCTGGGGTCTGGTGTGGTTTCCGGTTCGGACGTGGTCGTAACGGAAGCATCTCCCGCTGTGGTGTGCGGTACGAGGTTCAGATCGAGGGCAGCAGAGGGAGTTGCGATCGCTGTCGCTGCCGCTGCAGGCTGGCTTGTGGGTACGGACGCTGGTGTGGCAGACGCTACATCTTCGGCCAGGCCAGGGTCCGACTCCGAACTACATGCTGCTGCAGCGAGCGCAATCAAAGACAACGCCGTCACAAATGCGACCTGTCCCGGTCGAATACTCAGGCGCATCGATACCTCGCTAATCATCACAGGGACACCTCACTCTTTACGGCTTCCGCCTTCCACTGCCACAACTTACGGTACAAATCCGATATGTGATCTCTCGTTCGTCGTAAAGTGATTGCGTGAATCTACAACCGAGCGATAAACCCATCGAACCAGCTCAGGATACCGAACCCGGCCCCAATGATTTTCTGGGATGGTTCCAACGCGGCCTGAAATATGCACAGCTCGGATTCCCGGACCGGGCGGCGGAATCGTTTGAGCAGGCTGAACAGATCAAGCCGGAAGACGCGACGCTCCAGTTCAACTTGGGCACCGCCTACCTGACCCTGGGCAACTTTGTGCAGGCCGTGACTAATCTGGACAGGGCGATAAAGCTGGACCCAAATAACTCGGACGCGTACGGCAATCGCGCCGTTGCGCACGCGGCGTTAGGTCAGGAAGACCTCGTGGCCGCTGACGTGGAACTCGCAGTCTCGCTCGGCGCGCCACCCGATGGCATCGAAACCATACTTACCTACGTCCGGGAGCGCGTAAACCCGGACCAGGACTAACCCCAATGGGGTGTTTATTTTTTGCTTCAGGGACATACGGTATATGCCCGGTGGATTTAACTGCCCGGTAGATTTAATTGGAGGTACCGATGACTGGCCGATCACTACTTACCGACGATCAGGTCTCGGAACGGCTCGGCGCTGTCTCGGGATGGTCACGGGTTGACGACAGCATCACGAAGACGTTTGAGGCGCCGTCGTTCCTGGAAGGCATCGCCTTCGTCCAGAGTGTCGCCGAGATCGCCGAATCAAGGGATCATCACCCGGATATCGACATCCGATACACCAACGTGACGTTCACGCTTTCGACCCACGATATGGGCGGACTGACGGGCCTGGATTTCGAGGTCGCGGAAGCGATAAACGCCCTTTAAACAGGGGGCTGATCCCAGTCCGGATACGCGGTCTCAAGCTCTCGCAACCTCATGTAGTCACGCAACGTAGCGAACGCAGCGCGTGCGGCCGTCGCTTTCCGCTGAGACGGCTCGAACCGCATCGCCTCCGCCAGGTGCTCCGCCAGGAAGTGCGCCTCGGCGCGTGACACCGGCTGAAACTCGTCGTGCCGGAGAATCGTCTCTATTTCGACATCCTCGTTCAGTAGACGAGCGGCGGCCCGGCCGGCTGCGAGATCGGCGCGATCAAACACCAACCCGGACTCGTCTCGCCCCGGGCGAAGAATATCGGCCTCGATCAATCGAGCGAGCACATCGCGGTCAAGCCCGGTCTCTTCAAGGTAGTCCGTAAGACCGACAGGTCCGCGTGCCGTTCGTGTGGGCGTGCCGGACAGGCCGAGTTCAGCTGCGGGGTTTGGGCTATCAAGGATCCGGGCGATAACGGCGAGGGGAAGGCCGCGATCTTGAAAGTCCTTGATGCGGGCGATCCGTTCAACCATCTGGGGCGGGTACGAGGCGCGCGTACGTGCCGTCTTGACCGGATGCGGAAGAAGACCCCGGTTTACGTAGAAATTTATGGTCGCAGGGCTGACCCCGGTTTTCCGTGACAGCTCACCGACCGGGATGCCTTTTTCATTCGCCATGTTGTCAAGCGCTCACTTGTCAACTCGTTTGACCAACAGGCTAGCCACTCGCGAACGGAACGTCCAGTGTTCATCATCGACGAATCCGGTACTACCGGGAATATTCAGGTGAGTGGCGCAAACAGGCGTAATTACGCGCTGGCCACCGGGATCAATAGGAATCCAGGTCAGGTAGTGAGCCGTAGACATTTTTAGAAGCGAGCCGACCGGGTTGGTACCGTGCACCGACCCGGGGGCTCGCTTCTTTTTTGTACGGCTCGCCGATCTGGGAGCGGATGTAGGCAACTTGAGTGTTTGCGCAGACTGCCTGAGATCCCGACCTGACATCCGGGGCGCCCGCGCAGGATGACAGGATGTAGACGTTCGATCAGACGCGAACAGTTGATCGGGATTAAGGGCGTCCTGGATTCCCACCTGCGTGGGAATGACGGGTAAAAATTTGTGTAGGGATTGATCAGCATCGACCCGAAAGCGTATTGCCAATACGGCTCTGAGGCGCATCCACGGCACCCCCGTCCCAAGCCCCCAAACACCCCCCCACTGGGGGCTACGCCGCAGTCCACGACATCCCGCAAACGCCCCCAAACAAAGCCCCCAATGGGGGGGGGGTTACTCCCATCGGAACAACCGGGTTGCGGCTGCGAACACGAGCGCGCTCCACGCCGCCAGGCCCGCCAGTTCACTCCAGATATCCGTGATCCCGGCTCCATCCGTCACAACCGCCCGGATCGCGTCCGCGAGGAACGTGAGCGGCAGGAACTGCGTTACGACCGTCACCACCCCCGGCAGGGCATCCAGCGGGAAGAACACACCGGACAGGAACATCATCGGCATCGACACCAGGTTCGTGACCGGCGCCGCCACCTCCTCGGTCCGCGCCACACCTGAGATCGCGAGACCCATCGTTACGAACAGGATGCCGCCGAACACCGCCAGGGCAATCACGAGCAGCCAGGAAACCACGCTGCCATCGCCCACCGCGAGGTCGAACAGGATCATTCCCGCCACCAGAAGGATCAGCGTCTGCAATACCGATATGGTCAATCGAGTCGATATCTGTGCAAACAGAAACTGAGCCGGGTTTACCGGTGCGGCCTTCAGCCGGCGTAGAACACCCTGCTGCCGGAACTGCACCAACGCGAACACGACACCGAAGATGCCGAGCTGCATGATCGACATCGCCACGATCCCCGGCACCAGGAACGCGGTGTAGCTTCGGTCATCGCCCTCGAGAGTCGATAGGAATATCGTGCCGACTTTTGCGGGACCGTCTGCGACGCCGGGATTGGGGACTTCGGGCGGGGAGTCCGCCTGCCGTTCGAGATCGCCGAGGATCTGGCCCAGCAGCGCTACGGCCAGTGCGGCACGTTGCGGCGACCGCTCATCGGTGGTCGCGGACACCGTCACCGGCCCGCCCGGCTCGGCGAAGCCCGCTGGAATAACGAACATGGCGTCTATCTCGCCGTCTGTGAGCCGTTCTGTTTCTTTAGCCAGACTTCCAATCTCAACGTCCACCAGTTCGTCTGGACGATCGGTCAACTGAAGGATCACCGCCGCCGACGCTTCGTTCTGCGCCTGGTCGACGATTCCGACATCGGCCCCGCTGAATCGATCAAAATCCAGCAGCCCAAAGATCACCATGATCAGTAAAGGAATGAAGAGCGAGAAGAAGATCGCTTGCCGGTTCCTGAAATACATCTTGAGCGAGGCGACCGTGAGACTGAGTGCGATCCTCATGCGGACGCTCGCCCGGGTTCGGGGTTACTCGCGTTACTCATCTCGCAAAGCCCGGCCCGTCATGCTGATAAAAACATCCTCTAGCGTGGCCTCACGTGTGGGCCTCTCGTTGCGGAAACCGGTCTCAATCAATCCGTCCACAAGCGCCAGCGGCGTGTCCAGCGCGGCGATCCGGCCGCTGTCCACGATGGCAACGCGGTCGCACAGCTCCTCCGCCTCTTCCATGTAGTGCGTCGTTAGCATCACCGTCGTTCCGTCTGCCTGTAAGCCCTTGATCAGGTCCCACATATTCCGGCGGGCCTGTGGGTCGAGTCCCGTAGAAGGCTCGTCAAGGAACATCACGACCGGTTCGTTAACCAGAGCCGCGGCGATAGAGAAGCGTTGCTTCTGGCCGCCGGAGAGGGTCTTGAATTGCGATTTGCCGCGGTCTCCCAGATCGACGCGGTCCAGCAGATCCTGTGGCGAGACGCTGTGTCCGTAAAGAGTTCCGAACAGTTTCAGCAACTCGGACAAGGTCAGGCGGTCAAAGAACGCGTTCGCCTGTAGTTGCACGCCGATGATCTTCTTCACGCGCATCGGCTCTCGTGTGACATCTATACCGTTGATCAGCGCCACGCCGGAGTCCGGGTCACGCATCCCCTCCAGCATCTCGACGGTGGTCGTCTTGCCCGCTCCGTTTGGCCCGAGCATGCCGAAAACCTCGCCCGGGTACACCTCGAAAGACACGCCGTCCACGGCCTGGATATCGTCGTAACGCTTGCGCAGATCCTTAGCGACGATCACCGGGCCGCCTGATGTACCGGCGTTGTTCATGGTTTTCCGATGAACACCTTGATCATTCCGTCCTTGCGCATATCAAAATTCCCTCGACCACGGCTGGGGATACATGTGCACGTAGAGAGCTAATCACACAGAGTCAGTCTTGCATATCAAGCACGTGACTTCACATTAGCTCCGGCGAATATTTGATAATGCCTTGAAGGTAAAAATCATGAGTGAATTTCAAACCCCGATCGATCGCCCATGATTGTCATTCTCGAAGCGGGCGATTCCCCACCGCCGGCTCGACAGCATTTCGAAATTTTGGGTACCTCAAAAACAGCATGGCTCAAACGATGCATGAATTGGAGCAGTGAGGTCGATGTCAGAGTCTGACGTTACTCATGTCAGTGCAGAGACCGCTAGTCCATCAGCAGATTGTTGCCCACTTTCACGAAGCCACGGAACGAATCGCGGCCCTCTCTTCGAACGTAAACATCGAGTGTGTGTACTCGTCCCGAGCAATAATCGGCCTCGGACACTTTCAGTCCAACGGTCCGGGCGGGGTCATTGGACGCAGGGCAACGGAAGTGTCACTGGCGGACACGGTGACTTCTCCTCGCTGTACGACCATTTTTAGTTTCTCAAATGCGGATCTAAGCCCATTCAGAGGATTAGACCCCAACAGCAATAAATCTGCTGTCATCCCTGGGGCCACAATTCCCACACCTTCGAGCCCACAGATATCAGCGGCCGTCCCGGTAGCGCCCTGAATTACGGTCTGGACAGGCATTCCATAGTCGACCAAGGTTTCCATCTCCTCGATCATTGTGAAACGAGAATCCGTTCCCACCCCGATTTTCACACCCAGTTCGGACGCTTCC
>Ga0114999_10003871_pt1 | contig 18471 bp, 17 predicted proteins | sample ArcticOcean_MG_C_3_FD_89820 | JGI IMG/M metagenome (GOLD analysis project Ga0114999, IMG submission 89820) | Marine microbial communities from western Arctic Ocean - ArcticOcean_MG_CB8_126 | ecosystem: Environmental > Aquatic > Marine > Oceanic | place: Arctic Ocean: Canada Basin | collected...
GCTGAATATCCACCAATAATATGAGAGAAATATGTACTACGATATCGAGGAGGGACTGCATCAAAAGCAATACCACCAGTTTTAAGTGCATCTGCTTCAAAAGCGATAAGGTCATCTGCTTCAGGTACTTGTTTAGAAGTTAGCTGATGTAATGATTGATCTAATATGGATGCAGCTAAATATTCTGTTGTCGAAAATCCTTGATTGAATTTTTGAGCTGCTAATACTTTATCAAGTAATTCTTTTGGCATTGCTTCATTTGTTTTGTAATGAACTGCATAATTTTTTAAGACTGATGGCCAAACCGCCCACATTTCATTTACTTGAGAAGGATATTCTACAAAATCTCTAGGGACAGAGGTTCCTGAAAAATAAGGATAATTAACATTTGAGAACATACCGTGAAGGGCATGTCCAAATTCATGAAACATTGTAATAACCTCATCAAATGATAATAAAGTAGGCTCACCTGCTGGAGGTTTCACGACATTTTGGTGGTTAGCTACTACTGGTAGATTATCCTTTAGTTTGGATTGTGATACATAAGCATTCATCCATGCACCACCTCTTTTAGATGATCGAGCATAGCCATCATAGATAAATAAAGCCAAAGTACTACCATCTTCATTGAAGACTTCAAAAACTCGAACATCGTCTTGATAAACAGGAAGATCGAAACGTTCTTTGAATGTGATACCAAAAAGCTGGTTTGCTGCAAAGAATACACCATTTTGCAGGACATTATCCATCTCAAAATATGGGTTTAATTGAGAAGCATCAAAACTGTAGCGGTCTGCGCGCACTTTTTCAGTATAATAATCCCAATCCCATGAGGCTAACTGGAATTCACCACCTTCCACATCGATCATCTTTTGTAAATCTGCAGCTTCTTTCTTTGCATTAGACAGTGCTTTAGGAGCTAAACTACTTAGACGCTCATTAACTGCTTCTGGTGTTTGGGCTGTTTGGCTCTCTAAACGATAGGCTGCATGATTACTATATCCCATTAGTTCAGCACGCTGTGCGCGAAGTTTAATCACCTTCGATAAATTTTCACGATTATCAAATTTGCCACCACGACTACCTCTTGAAAGAGAGGTTTTATGAATTTTTTCTCTTAGGCCTCTATTAGTAAGAGATGACATAGAAGGTTGACCACTTGTATTCTTTAGTGCAATAACATATTTCCCATCAAGCCCTCTAACTTTGGCTTCATTGGCTGCCGCTTCAATGGCTGAATCAGTTAGGCCATCTAATTCATTTCGAGAATCCACAACCACGGCTAATGCATTTACTTCTTTTAAAATATTTTGACTGAAGTTTGTTTGTAATACAGCAATTTCTCCATTAATTGATTTTAGTTTTTCTTTTTCTTCAGGTGATAGCTTTGCACCCGATCGAACAAAATCTGTATAATACTTTTGAATAAGACGCATGCTCTCTTCATCTAGACCTAAATTAGCTCGACTGCCGTTCAGTTCATTTACTCTTTCAAATAAAGATTTATTTAATAGAATTTGGTCACTATGAGCGGATAGTTTTGGCGCCATTTCACTCCGTATCTTTTCCATTTCATCATTAGTATGAGCAGAACTAAGGGAAAAAAAGACTGTGACTACTCGATCTAATAATACCCCTGATATTTCCATCGCAACGATCGTATTCTCGAATGTTGGCGAATCAATATTGTTAGCAATGGCTTTGATCTCAACCATATGTTCTTCCATCCCTTTCTTAAATGCAGGTCTATAGTGCTCGTTCTTTACCTTATCGAAAGGTGGATATTTCATATAAAGATCACTCTCAGTGTAGAAAGGATTTTCATTGTTCACTGATGGTGTTGTGATTGTTTGCTTAGATGACGGCATAGTACAGCATACAAAAAAAATACATATTAATATTCCTGGCAATGATTTGATGTTCATTTTGATTCAACTCTCTTTTTTTAGTCTTCATAATTGTTTTGAACATAATAGGTTTAGAATTTTGGTACAAACATTTCGATAATGAATTGTATATTAACGTTTTATTCTTTAGCCAAGGAGACTAATAAATGAAAAAACTGATATCTATATTTATCAACTATAGTCAAAAGACTTTATTGAAACTTGAAGGGTACTATTTCTTAAATAAAAAATTATTATTGGATATAAGTAGCTTGAGTAAGATTGCCTTAAGTCTATTATTTTTAACGGGTCTAATGGCCCAATCATACGAACCTAACTGGGAGTCACTTGATTCGCGGCCAACACCGCAATGGTACAAGGATGCAAAATTCGGTATATTTATTCATTGGGGATTGTATTCCGTGCCCGCATGGGGTCCGAAAGGAAGTTATGCTGAATGGTACCTCAATGGTATAAACAGGGGCGATTCATTGCGGTTAGAATACCATAAAGAAAATTATGGTGAAGGATTCCCTTACCGCGGATTTAAGGATCTTTTTAAGGCAGAAAAATACAATCCTGATAAATGGGCAGAATTATTTGAAAACGCCGGTGCCAAATATGTAGTGTTAACATCCAAGCATCATGATGGATTTTGTCTTTGGCCCAACCCACAGAGTAAAGGCTATAATTCATCAGAATCGGCAGCGAGACGAGATCTATTGGGTGACCTAACAGAAGCAGTTCGAAAGACCGATGTTAAAATGGGATTTTACTATTCTCTTTACGAATGGGATAATCCGCAGTATCCTTCCAATGTTGATACTTATGTTAATGACTATATGCTGCCTCAATTCAAAGATGTGGTGCAGCGGTATAAACCATCCATCATTTTTTCAGATGGTGAATGGGATAGAAGCAGTGAGCAATGGCGAAGTGAAGAGGCATTAGCATGGCTTTATAATGAATCAGATGCACCTTCGGATGTAGTGGTAAATGATCGTTGGGGAAGTGATACACGCTTCGCTCATGGCGGGTATTATTCCACGGAATATGATCCTAACTCTGGGTCAATGAATGAAGAATTCATCAAACGTGGATGGGAAGAATGTCGCGGGATTGGCATGTCATTTGGTTATAACCAGAATGAAGGACCGGAAGATTATATGACTTCAGAAGCCTTGATTAAACTATTGGTGAATATTGTTAGTCGTGGCGGAAACCTTCTCTTAAATATTGGACCAAAATCTGATGGCACGATTCCAAAAATAATGTCAGATCGTTTGCTGGATATTGGGGCATGGCTAGATGTTAATGGAGAAGCGATTTATGGTACAACGGTAAATAGAATTACACGAACTGATGATGGGAATGTGCAGTTCACTTTATCTAAAGATCGTCAAACACTGTATGCGTTTGTAGATGATCTTTCAGAAAATAGTATAACTATACCTGACGTCGTAGAAAGTGTTAATGGACCAGTCTTCCTATTGGGCCATGAAAAAGAACTTTCCTGGAAAAGTGAAGATGGTGGGTTAAAAATTGACCTATCAGGAATTTTACTAAATGAGTTAGTCGTTTATACCTTTAAAATTCCGGTCACACCATTATTAGATAAACCAAACTAAACTTCACAAAACTAAAACATAAAACCTCATCTCTCGACAGGGTTTGTTGCGGGACTGAAGGGACTCGAACCCTCGACCTCCGGCTTGACAGGCCGGCGTTCTAACCAACTGAACTACAGCCCCAAAACCTTAGACTTCTTTATCTACTTTTTCGCGATAAACCAAAGCGAATGGAATAATTACGATATATCCTAAAAAAAGTAGGATAGGTGAAAGAGTTAAGCTTTGAAAGCTATTAACTGATCCACTCGCCATTAAATAATATCCAATAATTAACGATAATACACCTATGGCAAATAAAATATAGTTTGTTTTACCGAAGGCCCATCCTTCAAAAAGATTAACATTATTATTATTATTATTATCGTCCATAACGGGCGGAAAATTACATCTCTAGTTTAGATAGACCAATCAGTTTCTAAAAATTATAGAATAATATTATTTTAGAATATCTTTTGACTTGAATAAGGAAAAATTGATATTTTTCGCACCTTTAATCGATGAAAAAATTTGTATTTAATCCGGGTCAAAGTTTCGTCGGAATTGTAGCAGCCGTTGTGCTGGGCATCCTTTTAGCTTTCTATAGCTTAATTCTATTGTGGCCACAAGGAAACCCCTACGATTCAGTCAAGGTGACCATCCCTAAAGGTGCTTCCCTTAAAGAGGTCAGCGCTACATTGCAAGATTATAATATAATTCGCAATGAAAGGTCATTTCTACTAGCGGTAAAAACTTTAGGATATGAAAAGGATATGCCTGCAGGGAGATTCAAACTTGTTAAAGCATCTACAAATTTTGATATAATTGATCAATTGGTAAATGGAATTCAAGTTAATAAGCGGGTTACTATACTCGAAGGTTGGACAATAGATATTATTGCTGAAGAACTTCAGGATAAGATTGGTATTGATCCAGATGAATTTAAAAATGCATGTAAGAATGAGTTATTATTGTGGAAGTGGGGTATTTCTGAAGAATCTGTTGAAGGTTATTTGTTTCCGAACACATATCTTTTCTCAGAAGAAGAAGATATTCAGGATATCATTGGAAGAATGATTAATCAATTTAAACAAAGAATAACGGTAGAATTTCGTGATCGAATGAAGGAACTAGGGATGGATGAAAAAGAGATCATAACATTGGCCTCAATAATTGAAGGCGAAGCAATCTACGATCGAGAAAGACCAGTTATTTCTGGGGTTTATCATAATCGTTTGAATATAGGTATGCGTCTTCAAGCTGATCCTACTATCCAATACATTATTGAAGGTTCTCCAAGGAGATTATTGAATAAAGATCTAAAAATTAAATCTCCTTACAATACCTACTTGAACGAAGGTTTACCTCCAGGCCCAATTAATAACCCAGGCATTGAATCAATTAAAGCAGCTTTATACCCAGTTGAAACAGATTACTTATATTTTGTTGCTAAGGGTGATGGTTATCATACATTCTCAAGAACAAAAGAAGAGCACAATATAGCTAAACGAAAATTTCAAAAGATACGTCGTCAGTTAAAGAAACAACAGTCGAAAAAGGACAATACTTAAGATATGAGTAAAAGAAATTTAAATCGAGTTCAAAAATCTGCCGTAGAATCTTTCGGAAGACCTGTGCTTATTTTTGCAGGGGCGGGCAGTGGGAAAACACGTGTTTTAACACATAAAATAGCTCATCTAATAGAGAAAGGTCTAGTTTCAGCTCCAAATATTTTAGCTGTTACTTTTACAAATAAAGCGGCACAGGAAATGAGAGAAAGAGTATCTAAACTTTTAAAAGATAAGAATACATTTGTTAATCTGGGGACTTTTCATTCGATTTGCGCACGAATTCTACGAAAAGAGATTCAACACCTAGGTTATACTGCTGACTTTTCAATTTTTGATGTTAAAAACCAAATTTCATTAGTTAAGGTTGTACTTAATGTAATGGATATTCCAAAAAATTATGTTACTCCGCAAGAAGCCCGTCATAAAATAAGTTATTTTAAAAATAAGTTGATCCATCCTGATGAAGCTCAAGCTAAGGCACATCTCATAATTGAAAAAACTTATGCCGATATTTATAAAAATTATCAAAAAGCATTATTTCAAAATAATGCAGTAGATTTTGATGATCTGTTGATATTGCCCCTTCAATTATTTGAAAAAAATCCAAAAGTGTTAGAACGGTATCGTCAAGATTGGCAATATATCCTTGTCGACGAATATCAAGACACTAATAAACCACAATTTATGCTCATAAAATATTTAGCTGGGTCACATCAACAGGTTTGTGTTGTTGGTGATGATGACCAATCAATATATGGTTGGCGTGGTGCTGATATTCGTAATATTCTAGATTTTGAAAAGACCTTTGGAAATTGCGAAGTTTTTAAACTAGAAAAAAATTATCGCTCTTCTGGTAATATCTTAGAAGCTGCTGCAGCTGTTGTAAAAAATAATGAAAACAGAGCACCAAAAGAACTTATCGCTCACAATGTTATAGGTGAAAAATTAGGATTGATCGAAACGCATGATGAGATGGAAGAGGCAGATGCTGTTATAAATGCATTGGAAAAAGAAATCAAACTTGAGAAAAGAAATTTCAGTGATTTTGCTATTTTATATCGAACTAACTCTCAGTCACGTGCTCTTGAAGATTCATTTCGTCGATCAGGAATACCTTATAATATTGTAGGCGGAGTACGTTTCTATGAGCGTAAAGAGATCAAAGACCTAATGGGCTATTTATCTTTAATCGTAAACACTAAAGATACAATTTCTATGCGTAGGGTTATCAATTTTCCACCTTGTGGTATAGGCGTAAAAACAGTCGATAAATGTGTGATTCAGGCTGAAAAAGATAATATTGAGATGCTTGATGTTTTAAATAATCCTGAAGCAATGGGTATCCGTGGAAAACAAGCAAACTCTTTAACGCGATTTTATAACCTAATTAAAAAATATAATGAACTTCTTCCAAAATTAAATGCTGGTGAGTTAGTAAGAACTCTGATAGAAGAATCCGGAATTAAAGAATATTATCGCAATAGTACAAATCCAGATGATATTGAACGTTTTGATAATGTAATGGAATTTGTCAAAAGCGTAGATGATTTTATGTCCCGCGAACCTGAAGGAAACTTGTCCCAGTTCATTGAAGAAGTTTCTTTATTAACAGACCTAGATAATTGGAATGATCAAAATAATCGTGTCGCTTTAATGACACTTCATGCGTCTAAAGGCCTTGAGTTTCCTGTAGTATTTATTACAGGATTAGAAGATGGCTTATTCCCATTATATAGTGCATTGGAAACAAAGGAGAAGTTAGAAGAAGAGCGAAGGCTTTTCTATGTTGGCTTGACTCGCGCGATGCATAAAGTTTATTTGATGTATGCAAATCACCGTAGGAGAATGGGGTCTGATGATCTTTATGGAATGGTGTCAAGGTTTGTGCATGAAGTTCCTGAAGAAAAGCTTGAAAAGATATCATTTACTTCCGCATTAACACGTAAAGTGATTGGAGGAAGATCTGGAAAATATACTAGAACTGCAGTTAGTCGAACAGTTGTAGACTTTGATGATTTTAGCGTTGGAGATACGGTTGAGCATGCTATTTTTGGAATCGGTAAAGTGATGGCTCTAAGTGGCCAAGGTGAAAATCAAAGAGTGGGGATTTTGTTTAAAGATGGTTTAAAAAAGAAACTTGTTGTAAAATTTGCTAATCTTAAAAAGATTGAGTCTACCGACGCTTAAACAAAATATTGTAATTTTTTTATCATATTATTCAACATCTAATGATAACTAAATTGTTATACTGATTTTCAATAGAGGATAACCAATTATGACAGAGTTAAATCTCCTAAAAACAGCTTTGAAAAAAGAAGGCTTACGCTACACTCAACAAAGGCAATTAATTTGGGATGAACTATGTTCATCAGAAGAACATCGAGATGCAGAAGAAATATATTTATCTTTAAGGAAAGATGGCGTTAATGCATCTAGAGCTACAGTGTATAGAACTATTGATGTGCTTATTAAAAATAAACTGGTTCGAAAACTTGACTTGGGAGATGGTAAGGCTCGATATGAAAATAAAATGGATTCAACTCATCATGATCATTTGATTTGTGTTCAATGTGGAAAAATTGAAGAATTTATGGATGATAAAATAGAAGGTATTCAAGATGATATAGTTAAAAGTTTTGGTTTTATAATGATTCGACATATTCATCAATTATTTGTTTTATGTGACGAATGCCAGTAGATAAATAATGTTTTTTAAACCTCTTGTTTACTCTTTCTATTTTTTAATTTATGCTACTTCTAACTCTGAATTAATTATAGGAGAAGAAAGAGTTGAGCCTGGAATAGTATTTATTTTTGAAGGCGCAATAAAAGATCAAATTATTCCAAAATATTTGCACTTAGATGAAGAAAAAACCAATATTCATATTGAAGCTAGAGTAAACTGGGATAAAAAAAATATACCCAAAGGAACACCTAGTGGAGGTTTCATTCCCTATTTAAATATAACAGCAACTGTGACTAATGAAAGTTCAGGTTTTCTAATATTCATTGATTTAAAACCTCATATTAACCTTGTAGATAATTTTCATTATGCACGAAACATTTCATTGCCAGGATCGATAAATGATCTATATTCAGTACAGTTTAATATTACACCACCAACAGAAGTTGATGTAGCTTTACATAAAGATTGGTTAAATAAATTCGGTGAGCAAATTATTTCAAACTATGTTTTTAATTATAAAAGTATCAATTTTAAGGAGATTGCACAAGCCTTTCGAAATTAACAGCTAAAACCTATGCTATTAATTTTTCCATTTTTTCCCATTTTCCCTTATTAATTTTTACTTTTTGAAAGCCTACTTTTTCATATAATACTTTTGCAGTTTTATTTTTAGGCATAACATTTATTGTTAAAGATTTCATTTTTTCATTTTTTGCTAAATATTCTAAATATTTAAGAATTTTAGTTGCCAGTCCTTCGTTTCTATATTTTGGATCAGTAAAAATATGAAAAGCATGTGCTCGTTTTGATTCTTCATTGAATTTGATATTACCGATTCCAATTATCAATTTATCTTTTTTCCATGCAAAACTTTCAATATTTGAATCTTTATATGATAGTTGAACCCATTTTTTAAAACTGAAAGGGTAACTCATTCTTGGGTCTACCAGATTTAATTCTTTTGGATTTTTAAACCAATTAGTAAGTACAGTTTCAAGAATACGAATATCCTTTGTATTCTTATAGCTTATATTTTTGATTTTGATGGACATGGGTCTTTACAAATATTGTTGTAAGTTTATCCCTTAAATTTAGAACCAATGAAGTCCATAATCCCTATTTCAAAATTTAAATCTGGTGAGACCATTCAAGGTTTCTATCTATGCGTTGAAAAATATATTCGTCACACACGCTCAGGTGAATTGTACCTTGACCTGGTATTAAGAGACCAAACTGGCCAAATAAATGCAAAAGTTTGGGATAATGTTACAGAATATGAAAAAAAATTTAAAAGTGGTGACCCTGTAGCATTAAAAGGCAAAGTTGATCTATTTTTAGACAAACATCAATTAAATATTAAACGAATAAATAAAGCTACTGTTCAAAATTATGCTCGTTATGGTTTTGATCCTGCACTAATAGTCCCTACGGCAAAAGAAGACCCGAAAAAAATGTGGATAGATATAATTAAGATCATTCGATCTTTTAAGGACCCATTTTTAAAAAAGTTATGCTTTAATATTTATAATAATAATAAAGAGAAACTACTAATTCACCCAGCTTCTTTATCAACGAATCACAATTATCGGTCTGGATTGCTTGAACATATTTTATCTATGTCACGTTCTGCTTTATCTATGTCACGACTATATAAATTAGATAAAGATCTAGTTCTAACTGGTATACTAGTCCATGATATTGGTAAACTAAGTGAAATTGATTATGATTATGAATCAACCTTGACTAAAAATGGCAATTTAATCGGTCATGTAGTCATTGGTCGTGATATAGCCTTAAAAGAAGCTAGAAAAATCAAAAAATTTCCTAAAGATCTTTTAATTAAGATTGAACATATTATTCTTTCGCATCGAGGAATGTTTGATTGGAAAAGTCCTAAAAAACCTGCGTTTAAGGAAGCATTACTTGTTCACTTAATTAAGTTAATGGATAGCCAAATCAATTTAATGGATAAATCATTAAATGAAGATAGTGAATCAGGCGAATTCACGAATCATTTTAATTATTTCAAGACCCATTTATTTAAAGGAACAGATGGAACTAAATAACTTAGTCCGGGCTGCAATTTTTTGTGCCTTGGCTATTGGTATGGGATTTTCATTGATGTTAGTGCCTAATATCGAGTTGATTACAGTAATTGTTTTTATGTCGGGACTGATGCTTGGTTGGAGGTGGGGAGCTTTAGTTGGTGGAACTGCAATTTTTATTTATTCTGGTTTAAATCCAATGGGCTCAGGTTTGAGTTTTCCTCCATTATTTTTTATGCAAATTTTAGGTATGGCAACTACAGGTTTTATAGGTGGACTCTTTAAAAATTTTTTTGTAATAAAAGAAACTAATATGATCAGTCTGATAAGCTTGGGCTTTTTAGGTTTTTTTTGCACTTTTATTTATGATCTTTTAACGCTCATTTCATACCCCCTATCTGCTGGACTAGGTCTATCTGGAATCATTGCAGCTTTAGTAAAAGGTAGTGGATTTATTTTACTTCATGAAATATCTAATGCATTTGTTTTTGTTGTGACTGTTCCAAAAGTAATAAAATATCTAAAATAATAGATGAAACGGTTTATTATTTCAATTGGTTTTATTAGTGTACTTTTTTCTCAAGCAGAGTATGTGGTGCCATTTGATTGGGGTGGCCAAAATGGCTTTATGATTTATGATGGGTCATTGCTTTGGAATAGAAGTTGGACTTCGGGTGTTTTATTATTTGATGGAACCTATACAAGCTACCCTGAACGCTATGGTAGACACACTTCTAATAAATTTAGACCATTAAATATTGGCTTTTTACCCGTTTTTAATGCTTTGCCAGATTCATCTGATATGAAGACTCATTTTGATTATAGCAGAGGTGATTACAATTTTGATAAATTAAGTTTAGGTGCTAATTATGAATCGAAAGATCAATACATTAATATAAATGTATTCAAAAGATCGCATGCCGGCAATATTGGCCACTATTTTCACCCTAGTGGAAGAAAATCACCTATACATCATTCCTACAGAGTAGATTATGGTGCAAATCAGGATGGGCGTCAAATAGAAACTAGTATTGCACGTTATATAACAACCAGCGGTTTGCCAGATGCTACTCAAAATGGATTAGAGAATGGAAATATTATTTCTGCAGGTTTAAAAATTTCACAATCAGTTGGCAATTGGAGAATCAATTCTCATTTTGCAAACTTCATGCAACATAGATTAGTTCATCATTCATCATTATTAGATTCAAACTATCGCGATATTAATAGAGCTTTGATGAATCTACAGTTAGAAACAAAAAGCGGAAAAATATTTGGCATTCAGAACCAATCTCAAAATGTTAGTTCAAATATTCATAATAGATCCTTGAAATGGACAAAAATATATGGTCAGCAAATTTTTAAAAATTTTTCAATTTTAGGTGGCGTACAGTTATTGAATTCAGATGATACTTTTCCATTTGTTTGGGAACTAAGTCATTCAAATGAATATAAAAAAGTTTATTATGAATTCTTATCTACAGGCTCTCCAAGTCCAAAGCATCCTGATCTTGATGATCCAAATGATAATTCAGCATTTGATTATTGGAATAGATCTTCAATAAAGATTGGAATTAGTTCATTCCCATTAGATATTTCAATATTCTTTAATTCTACTCAAACTGGCATGAAGCCTTTTGATGGTCAACACATAATAATGGGAGGGGGTAATATCATTTATTCTCATCAAAGTGGTTGGAATATTTTTTCTCATATAGTAACACAAATGGATTCGAGCATTTTTGGAGGAGGAGGCACCTTTACAAAAATAGGAATAAATGGAAAATTAAGCCTGTTCAGTGATAATATGATTGTTGATTTAAAGCTTTGGGCAAATAGAAGGTCTGGAAATAGAGCCTCCTTTGGATTTGATCCTTTACTACAAATTCCATTTACAAATAATAATTCAGAATGGGCAACCTCAGATAGTCAATTATTAAACTTTGAGGGCAATGCAAATATTTCTGGTGTTATTGTAAGTTATAAGATAAATAATATTCTAAATGCGATTGGAACCACGAACGAAAAAACATGGTTCCGCCCTAACCATGTTTATCCACAGCTTGGTCGGATGGTTCAATTTGGAGTTACTTGGTACTTTGATAACTAGGTTATTCTCGCCAAATAGGAAAATCATCTTCAGCTACATTAATAACAAATCAATTAATTACTTCTCCAGTCCTGTCATATACAAAAACGGTATTTGGAGCCATAAAATTATAATTATTGTAAAAGAAAATTTTTACTAAAAAAATTAATTATATAATAAGTCATTTAACTTTTTCAAGATTTAACGTTTAATTAATACTGTCTGATTAAACAAATATGTAAATTATTATAATGATATCGCCAAAAAAGAACGGATCTACATTAAATCAGTCTGTGCTTGTGCTCAATACAAATTATACGCCTATGGATATCTGCACGGCAAAACGAGCCATTTGTCTTTTTTATAATGAAAAAGTAGATATCCTAGAATCTTATAGTGAATTTATTCATTCGCCATCAGTTAAGCTTCCTTTACCAAGTATAGTTAAGTTAAAAGATTTTGTAAGAAATCAAAAAATGGATGTAATACTCACACGACGAAATTTATTAGTTAGAGATAATCATCAATGTCAGTATTGTGAGACAAAGAAAGGTCCATTAACTATAGATCATGTAATGCCAAAGAATAAAGGTGGTAGTGATGTATGGGATAATCTAGTTACAGCATGCCAAACATGTAATCGGACTAAAGGTAGTCGTACACTTGATGAGGCAAAGATGGTTTTAAAGCGTCATCCAAAAAAACCAAATAAAATTCATTATTTCCAACAATTTATTCATGAAAAACAAGGCGCATGGCGACCTTATCTATTTTTGGAGTCATTTTAAATGAAACGGGTATTAAGTGGCATTCAGCCAACGGGTGATTTGCACCTAGGTAATTATTTTGGTATGATGTCTCGTATGATAAAGTATCAAGAAGAAAATGATCTTTTTTGTTTTATTGTTAATTATCATGCGCTCACAACAATCCAAGATAAAAAACTTCTCGCAGAAAACACATTAAATGCTGCAATTGACTTCATGGCTTTGGGCCTTGATCCTGACCGCTCAACTTTTTGGATACAAAGTGATGTGCCTCAAGTTTGTGAATCAACATGGCTTCTCTCAAATATTGTAAATGTGGGCGCTTTAGATCGAGCAACTTCTTATAAAGATAAATTAGCAAAAGGAATAACAGCGAATGTAGGTCTATACTCATACCCAATTCTTATGGCCTCTGATATTTTATTATTTGGTGGAGAAATAGTACCAGTGGGTAATGATCAAAAGCAACATATCGAGATTACAAGAGACATTGCTATTAGATTTAATCAGACTTATGAGGATGTTTTTATCGTTCCAGAACCTGATATTGAAAAAACAAATCAATTAGTTCCTGGAATAGATGGACAAAAAATGAGTAAATCATACGGAAATACAATTCCTATTTTTGGAGATGAAAAATCTATTCGTAAAAAGTTTATGTCAATTGTTACTGATTCAACAGATATTGAGAAACCTAAAAGTATAGATACTGCATTATATGAACTTTATGCTTTATTTTTAAATGATAATGAAAAAAAAGAATTAGCCAACCGATTTAAAACGCCAGGAATGCGATATGGAGATATTAAACAAGAATTATATGATTGTTTTTGGGCTCAATTTTCACCCTACAGAGAAAAAAGAGCCTACTTAGAGAAACATAAAGATTATGTTATTGAAAAATTAAAAAATGGCTCACAAAAGGCAAGCGTAATTGCCGATTCTTTTTTAAAAAAAGCGCGAATTGCGATGGGCCTCAATTATGGAGATAATAATGTATAGAGTGCAATTGGATCAATTTCAAGGTCCTTTAGATTTATTGCTCTATTTTATTCGTCGTGATGAGATTGATATTTATGATATACCTATTGCTCAAATAACAGCAGAATATCTTCAGCTTATAGAAGATATAAAGGCTATGAATTTATCTGTAGCTGGAGAATTCATACTTATGGCTGCCACACTAATGAATATCAAATCAAAAATGTTGCTACCAAGACCAGAACTAGATGAAGAAGGTGAGGCTATTGACCCAAGGATTGAATTAGTTAATCAATTAGTAGAATATCAACGTTTTAAAGAGATTTCATATGAACTATCTTTAAAATCGCATAATCAAAGTTTTCTTCATAAAAGGTCTATTACGCAAGTAGCTGAAGGCTCAAATGATGTTGGACAATACCTAAAAAATGTTACATTATTTGACTTATCCCAGTACTTTAAAGAAGCGATGGATCGTATGCCAGTGATCACTGTTTATGAATTACAAAGAGAACCAATAAGTTTAGATAGTAAAAAACATTTTATTTTAAAAGCCTTTGATGGTGATGGTGCTCTAACCTTTAAGCATCTTTTATCAAAATGTAAAAATAAATTAGAAATAATAGTTACCTTTCTAGCTATGCTTGATCTTATGCGATTATTTGAAATTGTTATTTATCAAAATAAATTATTTGATGATGTGGAAATCCATCGATTAGAAAAAAATTAATTAATTATAATGAATGATAATACGATAAAAATTATAGAAGCACTGCTTTTTGCAAGCCCAGAACCGCTCACGCAAAAAATAATAAATATAATTTTTGATGAGAGCCCTCCGAATCTAGAAGAATGTATTATAATCCTTTCAAAAAAATTTGAGACGAATGGTCATGCTATAATGGTGTTAAATATTGCGGGGGGATATCAATTACGTACAAAACCTGAATATGATTTATATGTTAGACGACTTCTAAATAAAACAGGTAAACTCCATTTATCACAAGCAGCATTAGAATCTTTATCAATAATTGCATATAAACAGCCTATCAGTCGAACTGATATAGAAGCTATACGTGGAGTGGATTGCGCTGGTGTTCTCAAAACATTACTTAAGAAGTCGCTTATTAGGATTAAAGGAAGAGACGATGGACCTGGACGACCTTTAATGTATAGCTCAACTGATGAGTTTTTAGAATCATTCGGTCTTAAACGCCTTGCTGATTTGCCGAAGCTAAAAGAAATAGCAGAAATTTTAGATGATCAACCTGCTTTAACACAACAAATAGATGCGTTTAAATAAGTTTTTATCACAAGCTGGTATAGCTTCTAGGCGTGAGTCAGATCAATTAATTAAAAGTGCGATGGTTACAATTAATGGAGTTTTAGAAACGAATCCAGCTTATCAAGTTAAACCTAATGATGAAGTTTTTTATGATGATCAGCGAATTAGAATTGAAACTAAAACTAGAATTATTGCTTTCAATAAACCTGAAGGTTATATAACAACAATGAAAGATCCTCATCGAAGAAAAACTGTTATAGATTTGATTCATACTGATGAAAGGTTGTTTCCTATTGGAAGGTTAGATAAAGACACGAAGGGGTTACTATTATTAACAAATGATGGGCAACTTGCAAATAAATTAATGCATCCAAGAAACCATATTCCTAGAATTTATAAAGTGCAAATAGATAAAATATTTCAAAGTTGGGAAGTGAAGCGAATGGCTACCAAAGTTTATATAGGCCAAAAAGAATGGGGTAAAGCAGAAGTTGTTAATCAAAAAAAAGTAAAGGGTAGAGCAACGGTAAATTTAAGACTTTTCCATGGTAAAAAGCGTGAAGTACGACGAATAATGTTTAGAATGAAACGAAAACTTTTTAGTTTGGAACGTCTCCAATATGGTCCTATTGAGTTGGGCGATATACCATTAGGTAAATGGAGAGACCTAAGCATTCTTGAATTAAAATCTTTAAATTCATTATAATAAATGTAATATGGCATTATTATAGGTTATAATTTATAAAATCAGTAAACTTCTTGGCTAATTGAGAGTTGAAATCGCATGATTGTTGCTATAGATGGGCCTGCTGCTACTGGAAAGAGTACTAGTGCTATATTAGTAGCCCAAGCGTTGGGTTTTACTTATCTAGATACAGGTGCTATGTATCGGTGTATTACTCTGTCTATTCTGAAACATGACATTCATTTAGATGATAAACTAAGTTTACTTTCTTTGTTGGAGACTACAGAGATTCAATTTGAGAATAGTGTAAGTGAAAGGTTAGTTTTATTAAATGGAAAAGATGTTTCAAACGATATTCGAAAGACAGAAGTAACTAATTATACAAGTGCAGTAAGTTCTCTTTTAGAAGTGAGAAATTTTTTGGTTAAAAGCCAAAGAAAAATAGCAACTAGTCATGATTGTGTTGTTGAAGGTCGTGATATTGGTACGATTGTTTTCCCTAATGCAGAGGTCAAATTTTTTTTAGTTGCTGATTATCAAATTAGAGCTAAAAGAAGACAATTAGAACTATTGAAATTAGGGGAAGAAAAATCATTAAGTACTTTGATAGAAGAAATTCAAAAAAGAGACAATCTTGATTCTAATCGTAAAATTTCACCTCTTCGAAAAGCTGAAGATGCAATCGAAGTTGATACAACAAATATGACTATAAATTCGCAAGTTGACTTTATGGTCAATAAAGTAAAATTAATAACTATAGGAAACTAAACCAATATGAGTGGAATAGAACAAGAACCAGTTATAGAACAGTCTGCTGACTCTCAGGAGTCTGCAGTCAGCGCACCAATGCAAGAAGCGCCTATGGCATCTACCAAAACTGAAGAAGTGGTACCAGAAGTACCTGTTAATGAAATTAAAGAAGAATTAAATTATTTATCACCAGAGCTTTTTAGTGATATTCGTCAAGTCTCATTTGAAGATCTTTTAGATTCAGCTGTTGTTGCAGAAGTTTCTGATGAAGATCAAGAGCGATATTTATCAACATTTTCTGATATAAGTGAGCGAGAAATTATTTCTGGTCGCGTAATTGGAATGAATGAAAAAGAAGTATTAATAGATATTGGATTCAAATCTGAAGGTATAATTAGTAGAAATGAATTTAAAGAAGATGCCCTCCCAGAAGTCGGTGAAAAATTAGATGTTTATTTAGAAAAAATGGAAGATGAAAGTGGTAAAACTGTTTTATCAAAAGAGAAAGCAGATTTCTTTCGACGTTGGATTGAATTACGAAATATTCATGAGACTGGTGAAATTATTAGTGGTCGTATTGTTCGTAGAATCAAAGGTGGCATGATAGTTGACCTTAATGGAGTTCAAGCTTTTCTTCCAGGATCTCAAATAGATGTTAGGCCAGTGAAAGATTTTGATCGATTTATTGATACTGATATAGATCTGCGAGTAGTGAAATTTAATGAATTCCGAAAAAATATTGTTGTTTCTCATAAAGCTATACTAGAAGAAAGTCTTGCTGAAAAAAGAGAAGAATTGTTCCTCAATCTTGAAGTTGGTAAAGTTGTTGAAGGTCGTGTTAAAAATATTACTGATTTTGGAGTTTTTGTAGATTTAGGTGGAATAGATGGATTGCTCCATATAACTGACTTAAGCTGGGGTCGTATAAATCATCCATCTGAATTAATTGGAATGGATGATACACTAAATGTTAAAATAATTGACTTTGATAAAGATAAAAGACGTGTTTCTCTTGGCCTCAAGCAGTTAACACCGCATCCATGGGTAAATGTAGCTGATCAGTATCCTGAAGGTACTAAAGTAACTGGTAAAGTTGTTAGTATGACTAATTATGGTGCATTTATTGAAATTGAACCTGGTGTTGAAGGATTAGTCCATGTTTCTGAAATGTCATGGACAAGACATGTTAAAAACCCATCTGAAATATATTCTCTTGGTGATGAAGTTGAAGCTGTTGTCCTTTCAATCGATTCAGAAGAGCATAAAATTAGTTTAGGTGGTAAACAATTATTAGATGATCCATGGAGTCAAATCGCAGAAAAATACACCGTTGGTTCAGTTGTTCCTGGGAAAATTATTAACTTAACTCAATTTGGTGCATTTGTTGAGCTAGAGGAAGGAATTGATGGTTTAATTCATGTATCTGACTTTTCATGGATAAAGATAATTCGACATCCTAAAGAGATAGTAGAAAAAGCACAAGAAGTTGAAGTCCGTATCTTAGAAGTCTCTCGAGAAAGTAGACGTATTTCACTTGGTCTAAAGCAAGTAGAAGAAGACCCTTGGCCAGAATTGGTCAAAATTTTTGAAACTGGAAAAGAAGTAGAAGGTGAAATAGTTCGTATACTTGACAAAGGTATAATTTTACTTCTTGAACAAGAGGTGGAAGGCATTATACCATTTGGTCGTCAATCAAAACGTCAAAGAAAAGAACTCTCAACTAAATATAAAATGGGCCAAGTTGTTAGTGGAGTAGTTATGGAAGTTAAACCTGAAGATAAAAAAGTTATTGTTTTTGTTGATGAACTTAGTTCTGACGTCTCTCTAGAAAAAGACGATGTAAAAGATTTTTTAGAGAACCAAGCTGCTCCTGAAGGTGAAAAAATACAAATTCCAGTTGATAGTTCAGAAAAGACTGAAGGGAGCGTTGAATCAGCGGAAGAATAATCTCCGCATAGGTATTTTTTATAATCATGGGGAAGGGCTATAAACTAAATAATTTGAAAACCTTCCTATCATGGCAAAAAATGGGAATTCGATTTGGTGCCATATGTTTGGCTAGTCTTCTTTGGATATTTGTAATCAGTGAGAATATATATCTTATGGTGGTAGATATGCC
>Ga0114999_10003874_pt1 | contig 18461 bp, 17 predicted proteins | sample ArcticOcean_MG_C_3_FD_89820 | JGI IMG/M metagenome (GOLD analysis project Ga0114999, IMG submission 89820) | Marine microbial communities from western Arctic Ocean - ArcticOcean_MG_CB8_126 | ecosystem: Environmental > Aquatic > Marine > Oceanic | place: Arctic Ocean: Canada Basin | collected...
AACTGGATCCACCCGCCGTTCAGGGTATCATTCCCACCCCAAATGGTGTAAGCACCACCGTTCGACGTACCGCCGATGTTAGCACCGACCTTGATGTTTCCGGTCAGTGTGCTTATGCCCGTAACAGCTAGGGTAGAGGAAGCCGTCACGGCTCCTGTGACCGTTAGTGGAGGCACAATGGTCACGGCGGCAGACGACACCATGAGAAGGTCAGTGAATGTGTCGTCCGTGGGATCGCTGTCGGTGGTTGCCCCCTTGGCGACAGTCCAAGTCTCTTCTAGTGAGTCCTGCGCGGCGACCTTCCAGTTCGACTTGGCCGCGCCCGTACCCATGAGGATTCGCGGCGCATCAGACAGCAACGTGAAATCGCGAGTCAAGCTTGATGCCGCTGTCCCAATGGTCGCTGAGCCACCGACCGTAGTCGTCCCCGCGATGAAGACATCGCGAGGTCTGTTGGCACCCGAGGCTCCGATGTCGTAGTTATTGTCTCCTTCTGCTAGTAGATGGCCGGTGCTGGTGACATTCCACCGTTGGGTGCCACCAGTCGTGAGTGAAATTGTATCTGCCGCCGACTCGCTGATGAACGTGTTGCCGCCCCCATCAAGGTAGAGTTTCTGTGTCGGGTCTAGTATTACATGGCTGGAAATGCTCAGCGTACCAGCAATTGAGACGTCAGCGCCATCCGGCGTAACCGTAAGATCGCCAGAGGCTGATACCGCGTACACGACATCAGTTAATCCAGTATCGTCATAGCCAAGAATCAACGGAGCACTAGTATCCGCTAGATTAAGGCCACCGGGGCTATAAAGCGTCATTCTATCTCCTTAAACCAGAGGTAAAGCAAGGATAGCCAATTGTCCTCTGACTAAGTAAATTGTCGAACCGGCAATAACCGAATCGGTAAAATAAACATCACCAGAACTCGTGTCTTTAACAAGGGTCGCATTTTGATCTGTCGATCTCGCAGTGAATCCATAACGTCCTGATTCTTTTCTTTCGTATACAACCAAGAATCCATCCCTATCGGAAATACTCTCTCTAGGGATCTCCCATATATTCGTAGGTGTTACGCGACTAGCCATCGTAGCCAGCCTCTACCGCTAAGGCGCGTAGTGCCGCACCCTGCTCATCTAGGCTACGAAGGGATGTCCTCACGTCGCGGACATCAGAAGCGATCCTTTCGAGGAGCCTGACCTGCGCGTTCACCTGTTGAAGGATGGCCTCCATTTTGCCACGAACCACGGCGTCTGGCTCCTCGTTTTCGGCGTCGTGGACTAGGCCACGCAAGAGGGCAAGCTGTTGCCCGTGACACTTCACTATGACAGCCGTCTGCTTTGTCCACTCCTTCAGGTGGTCCCGTGAACAGAGCGTCCTCCCGGCGAGTTCATCTAGTAGGTCTTGGGTTTCCGTGACTGTTGCCATTTGCTATGCCTTAGTAAGAATAAGAATAAGCTGGACGGGTATAGTCGAACTTCATGGAAGCCACGCGCACGTCTATTCCAGTGTTTGTAACGCCTCCATCAAAATCAGGTCTCATCGTAATATAGAAAACATATTGCCTGTCAGTTGCCACATCCACGTCTAAAACTGTTTCCGTGGATTGCCAGCCAGTTGTGTCGTGAGTGGTATAGCCGTGCCCTGTATGAACGGAGCCATCAAACGGAAAAGAGTAGAAATTAACAACTAACGAGTCACCAGTGTTTTGCCTATAACCTATCGTAGTCATCTTGGTAATCGTAACTCCAGGGGGCAATAACACCGACGCATATTTCGGGGCATACCCGTTATCGCTTCCAAATGCATATCCAGGGGCGTATCGAAGTTCGTTTAGGGTATAGGCAGACGATGGAGTCTGAACCTTGTAGTCACCTGGATAATCTTGCTGAAGAGCACTATAAGGAACCACGATTGATCTAGAGGTCCCCGCTAGATTGACAACTCTGAGGGTGTCCCCGAAGGTCTGGGCAACGCCGTTGACGTCCGTGTATATCACCCGCCATTGCACCTCGCCCTCAGTGCCATCGGCCACAGCGACATTAAGTGTACGCGAAAGGGTTTTGCTCACCCCCAGAGTGCCTGACGCCGCATACCAACCACCACCACCCCAAGTATCACCACCTATCCAATCCGGAGAGAGAGTCGCCCCTCCATCCGCACCTTCGCGCTTCTTAAAATCGACTGCGGTTATACGGAGGAACGTGTCCTCTACGTCAATCGTCACCACAGACGTCTCATCGGTTCGCACCTCACGAACTTGGACTTCAGGCTTGAACTCACCGGGGCGGGTAATACGAACCTTAACCGATTCTGTAGATGCAGGAACTCCGCCACCGCTTGCACCGTAAGCGAAGGCAGTGACGTAGCAAGTCTCCCCCACGGCCAGCGTAGCGAGTGATCCGATCGTAAACATCCGACCGTTGGTATACCCCGAGGCACTAGTGTCCTCATCACTAGGTTGGCCTGTCTTAGAGGCTATAAGCCTAATCGACGCCGTATCGCTATCGCCTTGAACGTTGGCAGAGACGACACCAGTCTCGTCGGTCGTAAGCGAAACGGCGATATTCGGAAGGCCCCCTATATCGAACCCAGCAGAACTCAGGCGTGCATATTTTGACTGCCCTCGCAAGGCATAGGACATTAGAACCTGTACAAAACTTAGATGACCTTCTACCAGAGTCACAGTTCTTGTGTAGAGATCATCGTCTAACAGACTAGTATCTGGATCACCGTAACCGCTCCAAGCTCCATCTCCTGACTTGGTTCTTGATTCCAGCTTAGTCGCGGCCCCATCGGGGTCCGAAAGGCGAACCACGAATGTGCCATTAGTACCATCTTCGGATTCTGTTTCTACACTAATTCTGGGCGTTGCTTTTTCAAGGGTGATTTCGTGATACAGGTATGGCCCGTTCGTATCACCGATTGCTCTGGCCCCGAAGTATACTGTGTCGCCAGGAGTCAGTCCGCTCAGAAGGGTGCCAACCTGCGACACGGTAGGTGAACGTTCAGTGACAGTAGTAACGGCATCTATCTCTACCGTACTGACGGAAGAAGCCTTGGCCTTGATTTTCCATCCGGTTGTGTCGATGTCACCTTGAGCCGAAGCCGTAACTGTACCGGCATCCCTATTAATGACCGGAATAAAGCTTCCAGTTGCGACCTGGCCGATGTCGAACCCACCAGAAACAAGATGACGGTATTGGGTGTTCCCTCGTAGGACGTAGGTCAGCCGGAATGCTATAAAGCTCAGATGGCCTTCGACCAAACCAACATCTTGCGAGTATGGCGACTCGCCCACGGTCGGGCTTGCGTCGTTCGATACCCAACCGCTCCAAGCTCCAGCGCCGCTCTTGGTTCTATGGTCTAGAGCCGTGGCAATCCCAGAAGGATCTGACAACGCGACGGCAAATGTACCAGTACTGCCCGATTCGGATTCTGTACTCACCGAAAGGTTAGGTGGAATGTGAGAGAGCGTCATTTGGTGTAGCAACAGAGGGCCGTTTCCGTCAGGTCCGATGGCCCTCGCGCCAAAGTAAACCGTCTGCCCAACTGTTAAGCCAGTCACCAGGCTCCCCACTTCCGCAGGAGTTGGGGAACGCTGTACTATCGGAGTAGCGGCATCAACTGTCACTTCCGCAACCACTCCCGAAGTTTGAGCAACCATTTTCCAGCTAGTCGTATCTACGTCACCTTGAGCAGAAGCAGAGGCTGTGAGGGCGAGCGAATCTACTGACGGCGTGAAACTCCCCCCAGCTATCTGCCCTAGATCAAAGCCACTCGATTTAATGACTAGCGTATGCTGGACGCCGTTGACCGTGTAGCGGCCACGGAACTCTATGTAAGCCGGATGCGCCTGAACCATCGCCACCGTCCGTTCATACTCGTCGAGATGTATAGGTGTGGCAATCTCTAGGCCGTACGAGGTCCATGTGGCTGTACCCACCTTCGTCCGATAATAGATATCATCCATAACACCATCGGGATCGTGGAGCTTGACCTTGAAAGTCCCGAGAGTAGCGCCTTCGGACTCAGTTGTAATCTCCCATGTTGGCGTTATGACTTCAATTGTAACAGCCGGTGGATCAAAAGATAAACGAACAGGATCTCCACATTCGCCGCTGACTGAACGAGGTTCTAATTGAAGGAATGATACATAACCTGTTGCAGGACGATCTATTACAATTGTATCTGTTCCAATTAATACTTGGTCAGGAGGACATGATCCGGTAGGCCATGGCTCATCCTCATCGTCAATAGGCTGCGGAAGTGATGCCAAGTATGCCCAAGTTGCGTAGACCTTAGAGTTATTGTTCCAGCTAACAGTAATCTTATCCGCAGTAGGTAATTCATGTAATACCCGAATAGCCCTAAGTTTCGGATGCGTCCGCGCCCATAGAGGGGAGCTTGCGGATAGATCGCGCCAAGATTTCGTCCCTGCGGTTGGTACACCCCGCAGCCCAATAGAACTACGCGGATCTGCGTTAGCGGCAAAGCTGATATTGTTGCTAAATAAGGCCCATTTTTGATCGGTGTCGAAAAACCTGTTCCGAGCAGGTATTGTATATAGATCAATACCTGATTCACCAAACACTAAAGGCATCGTGTTAGCGTTAGCTACAACGTCTGGATCGGCTACATCGGATAGAGCCGCAGTCAGCATTGCTTGAGCTTCGGTTTCAGCCCGTATAGGGGAATCCTCTTTGAGCTTAATCCAAAAAGGTCTACGGATACCTAATGTACCTCCGTATTTAGTCACACTAGCCGAATTAACATCAGGACCAAGCATCTGTTCGACACTATCAGTATCCACATAAACTAAGAATCCAACATTACGTATTTCTGCATCGTCTAACGATATAAGTTTAAAATTATCTGCTTCTACAGTTTGATCAGAAACTGTTTTAGTTCTAGCAGGCTCAAAAAATGTAATCTCAGCCGCACTTTGTCCTCTATACCGATAGTAGACAACCCAGCCCATAGATTGAGCAATAGAAGTTAGTTGACTCCAGACAGTTTTTTGAAGCCCTGAGTCCCAGTTATTTGGAAGAACTTTACCTGTAGCAACAGGAAAGTATACAGGAAGCGTTGAAAAGCCGTTGTTAGCTAAGACTTCGTCTACCACTATTTCTAAAGAAGTACCGGCAAGATATGTGCGCTTAACTTCGGATTTAGCGTGTTGGAGAACAGCGCCTAAACCATCTACATCAATGGTTATCAGACCTTTAGCCTGATCAGGCCAATTAACTTTACCGACAACTCCACGAAAAACTTCATACCAAGAAGAATCGCCATCACTAGGACGAGAGCCTCCAACAGCTGTCAAATTAACATCAAGAGTTACTTGACGACCAATCTGAAGCAATGGAGAGTAAGCCTCAGCATCGTCCTCATTCAGATCACTACCTTCGACAAGTGGTGATAAGGATTGGAGAACACCACTGCTGGTAGAATCACGGATAAGTTGTACTGACAACGAACCGATCGGCTCTATAGGATCAGGTTGATTTAAAGATAACGTTGTATAACGATTTTCGAGAGAAATAAAGGTACCTGAGCCATTCTCGATTTTCAGACGAGTATGAGTATCGTAAGCGCCCCCAGTATAAAGAGTTGTCGTGGGACTATCGAGGCCTGATCTCATTTTAGTCCCATCCTTCATCTTCCGTGAAGGTTACCGAACCACCTCTAGTTCTACGTGTTATTACAGCTGCTTCAAGTTTAGCCAGCAACTCCTCACCAGTTTCGTCGCCTTGATTAACAATTGTTACGCTATCGACATTAAAGGTACTGGCGCCTTCTGTTTCATCGTTGTCCGCTAGCATCCACAGGCGGCGCTGCTCCGCTAACCTCTGCTCCTCTAACCTCTGCTCAGCCGCCTGCTTGTCCGCTAACCTTTTCGCTTCAGCGCGCCGTGCTGCATGGTATCCTGAAGAGTTTGTAGATGCGTCAGTACTACCTTCAACGCCGCCTGTACCAAAGCTCCCAAATAACTGCTCATAGTGTACGAGGTCCATTGCACGCGGAAAATCGGTTGTAACATTAAACAACATCTTATTCATACCTTCTAAAGCGCCAACTGTTTTTAGAATCATATCAATAAGCTGATCTTTATCTGCAAAGGAGTCTAGTAATTCAAGTGTCATGTCACCATCAGTAATCATAGTAAACATGTCACGCAGACCCGCTAGGAGAGTAGCGCGCGCTTCTTTGGAGTTCATGTCTAGATAAAAGAGCCCTAGTTGCTTCATTAGCTCAGGCGCAAAGTCCTTCATAATACTCTGCGTATCAAGAAGCTGCTGTTTTGGTGTCTCTTCTATACCAAAGATTTTATTATAATTGGACTGTAGTCGAAGCTGGTCCTGAAGACTACCACTAAACTTAGTTAGATCTCTAATAGCATACCCAAGGGCTTCTGCAAGGTCACTCAAAGCACCCGCAACAATTACACCTTGATCATCTAAGAGTTTTATACCTGTCAGCTTTGCAGCCTCCATTAGTAAAGCTCTTTCTACCGGATCTAATGCATTCAAGTTACGCGGTTGCGCCCAACGGCCTGAAGGAGGATTTAATTGGTTCTGCATAGTCGTGGTTAACAGAGCATCCTTTAGGCCACGATTTGGGTCACCACCGAAAGCTCGCATCTCTCTCAAGCGCACATTATTCTGTTCCGTAATTAGAGCATTTTTCTCTAACTGTAGACGCAACGCCTCAGTCGCCTGGCGTTGTTTTTCAGAGGCACCTAGGAAGCCTCCTATGGCTCCAGCAATCCCACCAACAACCGCTCCCCAAGGACCAGCCATCTGAGCTCCCATAGCAGCGCCGCCAGCTGCACCTCCTAATGTACCTAATCCTACATTCTCCGTCGTGGAACCAATCATCTGCCCGACCATGAAACCAGCGATAGCAGGCCCCATATACTTAGCGATCTGTTTTCCTAGTTCACCACCATTAGCAACTTCAACTTCGTATGTCAGGCCCAGCTCTGCTGTTGAGCCAGGATCTGCTGGATCATACGCTTTTTGGGGAGTTCCCCAAGGGTCAACCCAATCGAACGGCTGGGTAACTCCGCCAGTAGTCGCCTGCATCATATGCAATCGTGCTTCATTGGCTGCGTCTAAGGCGGCTTGTTTTATAGCTTCTTGTTGATCCGTTACTCCGAATATATTTTCAAGACTTGCGGTAAATGAGCCTTGAAAAGTCTGCATCATTTTAGCTGCCGCCATCTCGGACAGTAATCTAACGAATAGTTTCTTTATTGCATCAAAAAAGTCACTGAACTTAGAAATACCATCTTCAAATATCTTTTCAAACGTATCAGCAAACGATCGCTGAATATTTTTCAAGAACTGATCAATAAGTTTTCGCTGATCGTCTAGAGCATCTTGTTGTGCGTCTATAGCCTTTACAACTTCTAAAGATACAATAGCAAGTTCTTCTTCAAGGTCTATAGCCTCTTCCATCTGGGCTAGAAGTTGACCCGTTAAATCACGCCGAGCTTCGATACGCTGGTTAATAGCGTCAAAAGCAATTTCTTGCCTTTCTGCCGCCTCATCTACTAAGCCTGCAAGCACAACAGTTTGATGAGCTTCCCTAATTATATCTTCGATTCGTTGTCTTGTTCGTTTAGCGGCAGCAGCTTCAATTGATTGTTCATCACCAAAAGGTAGACTTAAATCTTCATTAGCATTCATCCACTCTTCAGTTGCATCCGTAATCTGCTTTAAAAGAATTTTATACGCTACAAGACCAACTGAAGCAGCTATTACGGCAATAACAATTCCTTGTACACCGCGAGCACTGGTAGACAGTAAGTGCATAGCGGCCGCGGCCTTACCTATATGTCGCGAAAGTGTAACCCAATTTTGAAGAGCACGATAACCAAGATATATAGCTTGAAGAGCATTCAAAGTAAACATAACAGTTCTATGCGCAACTAGAACACCTAACAATGCTCCCGCAACAGCAGCAACCCTATCCATATTATCAGCTACTGTTCTCAGAGATTTACCAAAAGTTGCTGAAACACCGGCTGCTTGATTAAGGATACCAAACATCATCGTGAAGGCATTATTTAGAACTTCAATAGATTGCCCTATAGTCCAAGGCATCTTTTCGACTTCTGCCATAAACTCAGCATTTTTAGCAATAAGCGCATCAATTAGTTCTTGAACAGTAAGCAATCCTTGAGGCGCCAATGCTTGAAGTTCACCGATAGTTACACCCATTTCATCGGCAAGAGCTCTAGCCACAAGGGGCATGGCTTCCATTACGGTACGGAACTCATCTCCGTCTAGTTTACCCTTACTCATAGCTTGGGCTAACTGTCTGATGGACTGTGCCGCTTCAACTCCGGTTGATCCAGAGATAAGCATAGCGGCATTTACACTCTCAGTCATTAACAGCAGCTCTTCTGAGGAACGACCGAGCTGATCAGCATTGAGGGCAACACGAGTGTACAGAACTGCTGTTGCCGCCAGTGTGTTACGAGTTTTTTGTGAGATATCGTACAAACGCATCTGAATCGTACGCATTTGGGCCGAACTGTCTGCTGTAACATTGATACGGGCGCTAATCAATGTCCAAGTGTCGGCATACTGAACAAGCTGACGTGTACCGAAAAGTGCGCCCAACGCGCCAAGACTAGCGCTTAGGTTCTTTGTAGTACGTTCAAACTTCTCTGTAGCACGACCAGCATTAGTGGCTGAATGGGTAAACTTGCCCATACTACGAATGGCGCCTTTTGCGTCAAGCCGAAGACCAAGGGCAGCTAGTATGCCCATAGCTATGCCTTCTTCTTCTTAGGCCAAGCAGTAAATTCTCGATTCTCTGCCACGGGCTCTTCGTGCTCTTCTTCAACATCGCCAGTAAGCAATGCTGCATCTAGTACCATTAAAGCTTCTATATGGTAAGGCTCAATAAATTGAATATCCATCACCCTTATCCATGTTTCAACAGTAGCGTAGGATAACGGAGCAACGGTAGACATCCCAACTCCGCTGCGTCCATGAAGCTGATAAACCCATTCAACCAAATATTCAAGTTCTTCTGGATACTCTGGTAATTCGAGAAGTTTACGTGCGCGGATAGCTCCGGGAGTATCCCCAGTAGCCGCCTTACGCAAATGACCTTCAGTTGTACCATGTTCTTCTTTTTTATTAAGTCGACGCTCGACACGAAGGTAATCCGCTAGGAGCTCGACTCGTTCTCGAAAAAACGCGTGTGGTCATTCATCGCCTCCACAACCTGATCCAATACCCACGGACAAGCCTCGTAGATCATACGGACATTGTGGGCATCGCAACGAACGTCTTCACCATTGTCAGTAATACCTTGCCATGACAAAGTGCAATGAACAACCTTCTCGGTGCTGTCTTCATGGAGTCTGGCACCAGTGAGATCTTTTGGCTTTAATCGACGACGACGCTGTTTACCCTCTATATTGCGAAACCGCGTAGAGTGAGCACCAGCGACCGTGATGCCAACTTCTACCTCTTCACCCTCTGCATCTGTATAATACATAGGCACATCATTCAGATCACAGATATGAACAAAGGTACCAGCGTCCTCTGCTTTTCCAGCTTCTTGTTCTTTACTGATGTCAAAGCCTGACATGATTTTCATCCTTTGAGAGAAGATAAAACACCAATAAGAAAAGCTCCCACCTAGCCTCTCTCTGAACGGCTCCCGTAAACGCGTAGCAATTCGCCCTTTTAGTAATCACTATACAATCGTTGCTGTCTCAGTACTGGTATAAAGCTCAATAGCGTTGCTCGCACCCGCTGGTGCATGAGCCGTAAACTGACGTGTCTCTACCTTTGCGGCATCTCCGCCACTGAATGGAGCATCTATATCAGTTAATTTAACTCGCGGTAGGATGATACCAAAGGTCAGCTTTGGCGCAGTTGTTGGATCTTGCAGCACAATTTTGATCTCAAATTCCGTTCCAGCGTCAAAATCAGTAGCCGCTTGAAGATCCTCACGAATTGCCGTAATATCCCCAGACACACGAAGCATGTTCATAAAGATATCAGGAGTGATAGCGCTACCGATAGTAGCCTGACCTGCTGCATCAACTGCGACCGAAAGATTCAAACCAGTGATCTTAGTGACAACTCCACCCTTATACGTCAAGACCGAATCGTCCGCGATCAATGGAATACCTGTGGTCAATGTCGGACTAGTGAAGTAGGGTGAAGCTCCAGTAGCTAATTCGTTTCGATCCTGACCTTGAAATGTCCAGTTTACCGAAGACATCTCATTTGGCTGGAAGGAAAAGTCTGCCTGAGTCAACCGGCATCCTACAAACTGTTCAGATTGGTCGATATCCACATCGTACTGATCGATGGTGTAAGACCTATAGATTGGAGTAGCCGGAGTTTCAACTTTCGCCACCTTTGTTCCGACACTGGAACCACCGGCATCAATTGCAGTAACTTCAGCCAACGATCCAAGAGTACCGCGAACGAGATCTTCAAGTAAGAGATCGAACTCTCCCCCTGGATTGATTTCGGTGGTGTATGATCCATCAACAGAAGTAGAACCAAGTCTACCGATGTTCTGCAATTGGTCTGAACGTCTTTCAGCAGATTCGATATTGGACCTTGTTTTCTTCAAGCCTGAGCTATCCAAAGCTCGAAGTCGGTCTGCGCCGGTTGCTCCCGGCGGTGTTCCAAAAGTGACCTCCCGCTTCAACGCGACGAGGACATTAGTTGCTGACTGGTTAGCCATTTCTTTCTCCTAGATAGTGTTTTGCGTCCGCGCCCATAGTGGGATTGTGACAACAATTAGTGGATTTCCCTCAGCATAGAGCACTTGACCTCTTTCCGGCGACGGCGTTGAGCGTACACGCAAAACCGTACCATCAGATAAAGTAAGTGCTAATCGAGGTTGAAATACACCCAAGATGGCTCCAGCCATCTTGTAGAGAGCTTGCGCGCCTACATCCGGTAGGCCGAATATTTTATTAATATAGATAGGAGCATGACTCATAGTACCTAACGCGCCAAGTGTATCTTGACTATTCGGTCCAGAGATATATTCTTCCGTTATATGCCAACGTTCATTATTAGTCGACAGATTTTCATTCTCCCAGGCGCGTAGTTCAGGTATCTTCACAGATATGGATCGACCAGACGCAGCAGATTCTACTGGTCTGGCATTCTTTACAGTAACAGCTAATGCCGTTACCGATTGAATCACTGCGATAGTGTTATCCGTAAACCCCCCGGGAGTTACCTCCATACCCTTGGCCAAGCCGTCGGTGACAAAGCTACCCGTTGCCCGTGTAAAGCCATTTCCGGTGGCTGCGAGGGTAACCGTCCCCGTACTGGCGAACTCTACCGTAAGCAACCTATTACGTAAGGCAAGAAGAGTAAGATGTTCGTCTAACATAGCATTATCATCTATCAGGCAGGTCTAACTTAACCTGCTTAAGTTCATGTGCCACAATATACCTAAAATTCAAACGCGTGATCTTAACACTATGCCAGCCGCCTACTTTAGAGCGAAGTGTAGCGCCTCTAAAATTATGCTCAATAATAGAAGCATAATGAATGGGGGTCTCAATGGTTATAGTACCGCTGGCGGCAGTACCCGATATGCGCCACGAGTTAAGAAGCTTACGCGTCTTAACAGGTTGACCAGGAGCCCCTGTAATTTCGCTACCAAATTTAATAGATCTAAGAGCTTCCCGAGCAGAGCGAAGAAAAACCATCCTAAGGCGATCATCAGATAAATCAGCAAAATCTTTTAACTTACGAGCAAATATCTTGGCCGATCCCTGAAACCGAAGACTCATGTCGCTATCACCTTAGCCCCTATTCCATGACCTGATGGTCTGAATGGAAAAACAAATCTAACTGTGCGCACTTTATTGGCCCATTTGATTTGAGATTCCAAAACTGGTTCGTCATCAATCGTGTCTGGAATAAAGAATAATGTAACAGGGTTCTTTTCAGCTAAGTTATAATCTCTATACTCGATCGCATCACCGTCTAATTCTACAGCATGACCTTTAACCACAATTATACGATCATTAGTATACGTATCGGTGGTTTCATCGTAGTCAGAGAGCTGCCGCACAAACTCAACAGGGGTACCTAATTGTTGAATCCGGCGCAGACTGGCGCGATGGCGCATTACATAATGCATCTCACCAGTCGAACAAGTTAGTTGACTGGTAAGATGGGATGCCACTGGAAATGGCTAGATCGGCGCCTGTATCCGCTATGGCGTTCTGATAGTCACCAAAGTAGTCATCAGCGAGAATTTTAAGAGCATCTCGTTGATCTGCTTGGTATTCAGTTTCCCCCATAACTTCAACTTTGAAATCCTCTCGCGCAGGTCGCGCAAGGGTGAGCGTATACGCAGCTCTAAAGGCTAGGTAAAGAGCCCAAGCTTCTACCGCTGTATCACGTTTAGCAACTGTTTCGAATGTAAGACTGGCAACTTTAGCGACGCCTTGCGCTACATACGAGGTTAGACGATTAAGCAGCGCAGTACTGCCCTCATCTTCGCTTTCACCTGGAAAGAGATCGGGCTCTACTGGTCCTGTTGGAGCTAGCAGGTTAGCCGGTATAATAGCCATCAGAATTACGAATCGTCATTCCACGGAGTAGACCCTTCTTCCTTCTTCTTAGGAGTCTTCTTGTTTTTCTTCGAAGGAGCCTTGGTTACAGGAGGCTTATTAGCCGCCGGCCGTTGGCGCGTGGTCTGTTTCTTTACAGGAGCGTCTTCGACAACTACAGGCTCCCCTGCACCTGGACCACTGATGATACCGGCATCCCTAAGACGATCGCGTTGGCGGGCACTCAGCGTATCGGCAAGCATAGCCGCATGCTCGTCATTACCCGGAAGGTAAACCTCGTCGTCTAAACGAACTGCTGCATGGATTTTCATTAGTACCTCAACGAAAAGAATGAATGGCGGGGGGTCCGAAGACCCCCCGACCAATTCAACAATACACTAAAAGTCAAACTCCAGCATCGATCACGTACATCTTCTGCTCATCCGGATCGGGCATCGGATTAACTTGAGCTTCTACGGTCAACTCTCGGCCGGCATTGCCAGCTTCGTGATAGATCGTCACACCCCGTACATCCACCCCTGCTCCGGGCGTCTGTGCGCTGATGTCAAAAGCTCTTGTCACAGGCGCGAAAGCCGTACTACCGACTCTCTGTCCTGCCGGGATAACCGCAACTTTCTGCGCCGGCCACACCTTAACAGAAGATTTAGCGGTGCCACCGTCGTCAAACGTCTCGACAGTATTCTCGTTCGTGTAAAACCTGAAAGGAGAACCCAACTCGTCCTGAATACGCTGCTCCAGAACTGGCAGCATTACCTTCAGACCCGTCTGCGCACCGGGCATCGGGTTGGGGGCATCGACTTGAATCGCATTCCGAGTCGCAAGGCGTAGCATCACACCTTCGATCGGTCCTACGTTCTCGATAGCTGTTTGCAGCCACGTCAGAAGTAGGTCGTAAGCATTCGCACCTGCGTCATCCCACGCGGTCGCAGCAGTCTGGTACCTACCTGCCGCAAACCCATAGCTGACCGTGTATGTATCCCCGGTCTGTGGATTCGTGGTGATAACTTCGCCGTTTGCCCAAGCGTTCATTACATCTAGTTCCAACCGACGCCAATTGGCGAGAGCCAATTCCTCGGTCCGGGACGGAATCCGTGAACCAACAATTTCACGGAACAACGCCTGATTCCCTCGTACCTCGTTCTGGAGATCATTAATCTCCTTTTCTTCGATACGAAAGTATGACTCGATCGGTACCCACTCAATCTCCGAACGAGACGGAGTCTGAAGGGGTATGTATCGCCCGCGTGCGTTCCATTCACGCCTATCGGCGGTCACACGAACGTCTTGAGTGGAAAGGGACGCGATCTTGGTTTGGTCTACATCTCGGCGCGGCATAAAACCGTCCCAGAGCAAACGACCCTGATCCGTCGGGTCAACTGTCTGTGCTCGCACAGTAAGTGCGGTAGGCGACAAAAGCTCTTCCGCCTGAAGCCATGTAAAATCGGCCATGTGTCAGTTTCCTCCCTTGGGTTGTATAATCCGTTAACGGATCAGAGTGAAGTAAAGACGATACTATCGGACGAGTTGTAAAGCTCCTCATCCGTCATAGTACGTCCAAGAGAATCCTCAAGAATATGGCGCTGGAGCATGCAAATAGGCGCGATGGCCACATCGATGTCCGTTGCCGCAGTCAAGAGGGCTGCGGTACTGCCAGTGGCGACCTTAACAGCTTCGACCACTGCACCATAACCACGACCCGCGTTCTGAGCCTGGCTAACGATAGTAGCGTCTACAAAAGCGACAGAGGTCTGATCCGACCCACTGGTGAGATCATCGGTAATGCCGACAAAATTACCAGAGTCCGCTTGGATAGCGATGTGACCAACTTCTGCGTTACCCACATCGGGTTTTGGCTTAGCAGCGAGTGCTAGCGCAGCTGTAGTGTAAGCCTGCGTTGCCGAAACCACTTTGGACGAAAACACACCCGCGGCAGTAACCTGAACCATAATGACTCCGTATAACGTCGCCGTAATGGTATGCGCAGCGGTCAAAGCCACTGTTGCGTCAGCCGCAACGGTGACCTGTCGCCCATCGATAATTACATCGAGGGTAGAGGCAGTAGAGTACTGTTCGACCGTACTACCGATGGCAAGGCCACCGGCTTCCAAAAGAATTCCGTCGCTGCTTGGCAGCAACCCTTCACGTGTCAGGATCACACCGGCCTTCAAAAAACCATGCGTATCGACCTCATCGGAACTCAACTCCGACACATCAACACGCACCGGCACGGTATGATCGATTGGACCAAGAAACGGATTGGGATGAACTACACCCGCTACCGTATTGGTCACTGATAGTGGCATCATCGACCTCCTAATAATGCTGTGGACATTTTAGCCGGCACGAACCATGCCCAGTCGATCTTCGACTGAGCGGCTGTCCGACTGCTTCTGGGCTGTCTTCTGTTTATTCTCGGCTTCCTGACGAATCTTGTCGTAGATGGTTCCACCTTTGTCGCCACCTCCGCCTCCGCCACTTGGAACAAAGTTCATCTTGCTCGGAAGCTTTTCGGGCTCTCCAAGCGAGGCTGCTCTCAGTCCATTTAAAACCGGAACCTTTTCTTTTGCATCTTCGAACGACATAGCTACTTGATTTTCACCAGCAAGGGTAAGATAAGGTATCCCTACCATCTCATCTCTGTCGTTCTTCTTTTTCCGTACCTCAAATTTTGCGCCACTGAGGTCTGGAATGGCGATGAGAGTATCCACCGCCTCTTGAGCGAGGCCAGCCGCTTGCGCAAAGCTGACAGCAGTTGTCCGAATTTCGAGCCCCTGCAACTTTGTCGATGCCTCTGAACCCGACTCCAATCGGGACTTCACATCTGCAGAATTGCCTAGTTCCTGGTAGGATCTAAACTCTAATCCATCTTCTTTAGAAATAAGCAATTGACCCTCCTCTGGAACAGCTTCGCGCAGACCATTAATCTCTTCTCGCTGCTTGCGATTATCCTTCTCGAGATCATTAATCTTCTTACCGACTGATTCGGGTGTACCAAATATCCGGTAACGCGCGAACTCCATTATTTCTGCGTCTGTGATCTCTGGCATTACTGTCACCTTGACAGGTTAGGTGCTGGCCTCCAGCCCCTCAATGAATAATTACCGATGATTACAACATAACAGTTAGTGCGGGAAAGCACAACCTCACCCCTCCTCAGCCTCATCGGCTTCCTCGGCTGACTCAGCCTCATCTTCAAGTTCTTGTCCGGGTATAAGTTGTTCGGGTATCTCAGGTACTTCAAGAACTTCGAGAATATCCTCAGGAACCCCTAGTAGGCGCATCACCTCTACAACGCTTTCTGCAGTGAATGTTTGACTAGCTGTTCCAGCCCGTTCAAGAATACCCATAATATGTGCCGTAGAGGAATCGATACGAGCTATCTCGGCACTTGTATCATCAATACCCAAACGAGTCATAACTGTAGCTTTTGACAATACGCCAGCTTCGTAAGCCTCTAGGTCTAAGCGCACTAGATCAGGACTTCTAGGCCCAGCGTTAATATTCTGCTCGACTGTAAGCCTTAAAAGATTCGTGAAGCGGCCTTCATTGCCTGATAGATTTTCCGCCAAAGCAAGAGCAGTAGTAAGAAGCTCCCTAAGCATACCTTCTTGAGAAGTCTTACGCTTTTCGAGATCCTTTTCAAATACAGCCCGCGCCTGTTCATAAGCGATACCGCTACTCTCGGCATTCGATACACCTCCAAGGTGCCCTTGAGCGCACATCCTTAGTATACGCCGGCGCACACTATCAGCCGCTAATAGGTAAGGACCAGGATCTACTGGATCAACAATTACCACACCGGGGTCGGTATGACCCTTCTGGTCCCCCCTTTCATCAGCAATAGGCAGACCAACTAACTCAGTTGTGGTACTAGCGCCAAGCGTCCTAGGCTGTGGAATAACCTGCCACTGTCTACCTTCATCGTCGCGTTCAATAAAAGCGCCGTCTTTAAGTGTATCCCCGTCCTCGTAAGGAATCCGCAGACCCTGCGGCTTCGCGTTAGTCGTATAACGCTCACGAAAGGCTGCCGTCTCCCCGATACGTGTCACTATCGTGGTTAACAGATTTAATTGACGTTGAGTACGTATAACAGGGTCTGTGATTAGGATGTTAGCCTTCATCTCAGCCATCAACAAACGCCCGCCAAGAGGTAGCTCCGCCACTACATCAGGTTTGTCTTCATTAGCGTATGTAATACGCACGATAGTTTCGGCGTCTGTATCGTTTACGCGTTCTGGATCGAGGTATACGAGTTCTGCACGAGGAAAATCAAGACGTTTACCATCAGCCGCGTGCTCAACTTCAACATCCAGAAAAATAGCTATTTTATCCATAGTGCTTTTATCTGTGATTATAGCGCCCCACTTCGGCTGAGGGGCCATCACATGGATAAAACGTAAAGCTTCTGCTATTGAACTCACTTGTCGAACAGTAATAGTATTATCAGGATTACGTATCAAGAAACGATGGGGTATCCAAAGACGTAGATCAGCCCACCCCGCCCATGCCGCAGTACGCTGATTTTCTTGAATGTGCTCTTGCATACGTTGTGTATGCCACCATTCCTCGAGAATCGGTAACAACTCGTCCAAGCTGGCTTTGACACTGTCGGCTGTCGCCGACGTTTCCAATACAGGCGTACCACCCAGCTGCGGGTTTGAGAACGCGTTTTCGATATTCGCCAGAACTTCGCCGATCGCGTCCTCAGGAGCGAATTGTTTCGCTATAGTCGTGTTAATTGTGGCATCTCCAGGACCTACCCACTCCTCGCCTTTCTGGAAGTGATTTTTATCTACCACATATCCTGACGTGATGGTATAATCGGTAGGAAGCACATCGGCCATTGCTTTTTGAGCGTCCTCGTACTTCCACTTAGCAAAAGGTGCGGTAGCTAGGAGATGAGGTACTTTTGCCGATTCGACAGGCTCAGTTTGAATAGCAACTTCAGGAGGCATAGCTGTGTCCTGCGTAAATGGTAGTTTGAGTCTTTCGTGCCCGAATTAAAGGGGCCAGAGCGTACCTAGCACTATCCATAAGATGATTATGTTTATCCACTATCTTTGGGAGTACCTCCCCAGTTTCACTATGCACCTTATAACTGTAGAGGCGACACTCTTCCTTAAAGTGCTTACAACTTGGATGAATAACAATCGATTCGAAGCCTCGCAAAAACGCGATGCCATCTTCGACTGATCCAGGCCATTTATAGACTGACGTAATACGCCTCGGACCATGCCTTTTAAGATAAGAGATTGTTTCAGGTCTTGCAGAATCAGCACGAATGACACGATGGGTAATTGCCTTACCCATATCCCGCATCCATTGATTATATGTGAAATCAATATCTAATCTAACTTTCCAGGATTCTCTTCGAACATGAAGAATACCTTGGGAAGCAATCTCTCCATGTCTTTTAGGAACACGCTTGATCCAAAGTTCAATACAAGTTGTAGGATCTTCAGCGAATCCAAAGTCAGCTCCGTTATACGGACCTAGCCAGAGCTTAGACTGATATTCAGGTTCAAATGATTCAACACGCCATTTACCATGCATAATCTGAGCTTCCGAAGACCTTCGCGGCTCCCCACCCCATACATGATCCGCAGCTTCCGGATCAACACGGTAAAGATAATTCTTTTCATCCGCAAGTGTCGATGGGAACCAAGGATTATCTTCCCACCCAACTTTCTCGACAATAGCATTAGGAGGATCTTCGACCACAAATCTCTGGTAAGTGGGGTCTTCTTCAAGATCTGGATTAAACGAGATCCAAATCTCTGACCCTTCTTTACGAATAGTCGGAATAAGAATTTCCCAGGAATCTTTAGAAACAGATTCGGCTTCTTCCACCCAGCAAATATCAATCCCTTCAAGCGAT
>Ga0114999_10003878_pt1 | contig 18455 bp, 18 predicted proteins | sample ArcticOcean_MG_C_3_FD_89820 | JGI IMG/M metagenome (GOLD analysis project Ga0114999, IMG submission 89820) | Marine microbial communities from western Arctic Ocean - ArcticOcean_MG_CB8_126 | ecosystem: Environmental > Aquatic > Marine > Oceanic | place: Arctic Ocean: Canada Basin | collected...
AAATTTTCCTACTGACCCAATAACTCCTGACAACCTAATATGAGGAACTATTTTTTTTTTTTTAAAGATTTTAAAAAATGAAAACATTTGATGATATATATCTTAATTACCACAGTTTTAGTTGCTTTAAAATTTTAAGTAAAGTTTTTAAAGCTACCTTAGGTTGTAATTTTTTGGGTGCGTCATTTGTGATATAAAAGATTTTTTTTTAACATAAAATAGAAGCTATAATTATTGCTATGGGGACGGTAATACCACTAAAAAAAGAAATAAATAATTCTTATTTAGAGTTGAAAAATCTTGTTAGTGATAAACTTGATAGTGTAAATTGGGTAATAAAATCTAAATTAGAAAGTAAAATAAATTTAATACAAAAAATGACAAACCACCACTTAAGCATAAGTGGAAAAAGAATCAGACCTTTATTAACTTTGGCGACTTCAAGGCTATGTGGTTATGAGAATGGAAAAAGAGATATAAACTTAGCTGCCTGTGTTGAGCTAATTCATAGCGCAACATTGCTCCATGATGATGTCATAGATAAAAGTGACCTCAGAAGAGGTATTAAAACAGCAAATTCAATTTGGGGGAACCAATCCTCTATATTAATTGGAGATTATTTTTTTAGCAGATGTTTTGAAATGATGGTTGAAGATGGATCTTCTGAAATACTAAAATTATTATCTTCTACATCATCAATAATAGCTCAAGGAGAAGTCTTACAGTTAGAACATAAAGGAGAAGTTGATTTACTGGAAGAAACTTATTTTAATATTATAAACATGAAAACAGCTGCCTTATTTTCTGCAGCTACACGTGTGGGAGCTTGCATAAGTAATAAAACTGAAAAAGAAAAAAATGCTCTTGAATCTTATGGAAAAAATATTGGTTTAGCTTTTCAAATTGCTGATGATGCTCTGGATTATCATTCTACACAAAAAATTTTTGGTAAAAAAATTGGTAAAGATTTTTTTGAAGGTAAAGCAACGTTACCCTTAATTATAATTTTTCAGAGAGCTAACAAGGAAGAAAAATCATTTCTTAAAGAAATATTTAAAAAAGAAAAAAGAAATGAAGATGATTTTAGTGAAACTTTGGCGCTAATAAATAAATACAAAGCGGTTCAAGAAAGTTTTAAAAAAGCAGAATACTTTGTAAATATTTCTTATGGGGCCCTAGGTATATTTGAAAACAGTACAGAGAAAAAAGTTTTGCAAAATTTAACTGGTTTTAGTCTTAACAGATCTTTTTAAGGATATAAAATTTCTTTTTTCCAATCACTTAAAACTTTATTATATTTTAATCTTTCATGAATTCTGTATTTATCGCCCAACCAAAATTCAATTTCTAGAGGATTTAAACACCATCCAGACCAATGTTTAGGCCTGGGTAAATTTTTTTCATCTTTATACTTATTTTTAAATAGAATAATTTTCTTTATAAAGTCTTCTCTTTTATTCATAACTTTTGATTGGTCAGAAGCCCAGGCCCCAATTCTACTTTCATACGGCCTACTGTTAAAATACTTGTCTGCCTCATCATCAGAAACTTGATTAATGTTTCCTGAGATTCTTATTTGCCTTTGGAGAGATTTCCAATGAAAACATATGGCGGCCTTTTTATTTTTAATTAAATCTTGGCTTTTTGGACTATTTAAATTTGTATAAAAAACGAATCCTTTTACGCTTAACCCTTTTAAAAGCACCATTCTAACACTTGGTTCATTGTTATTATTAGTTGTTGCTAAAGATAATGCATTTGGGTCATTTATCTCATGTTTTTCAGCTTCAGACATCCATATTTTAAATAATTCTAAAGGATTGTCCAAATCCATGAAGCAAGAGTTTAATCCTAATGTGTTTTTTTGATTCATAAAATAGTCAAAATATTCTATATAATACAATGTAATGTCATTTAATACTTTTGGAAAGATATTTCGGTTCACTACTTGGGGGGAATCCCATGGTCCTGCAATAGGTTGCGTGATAGATGGCTGTCCACCTAATATAGTTTTATCAGAAAAAGATATTCAACATGATATGGATCTTAGACGACCAGGAAAATCCAAGTTTGTTTCTCAGAGAAAAGAAGCTGACAAAGTAGAAATATTGTCGGGTATTTTTGGTGGAAAAACTACTGGAACGCCAATTTCAATGATTATTCATAACAAAGATGTAAAAACTAGAGATTACGAGTCTATTAAAAGTAAATTTAGACCAGGTCATGCAGATTATACTTATTTAATGAAATACGGAATAAGAGACTATCGTGGTGGAGGAAGACAGTCGGCTAGAGAAACTGCCTCTAGAGTTGCTGCTGGGGCTGTTGCAAAAAAAGTATTAAATAAATTAATTGGTAAAAAATTTAAAATCTCAGGTGCTGTAGTGCAATTAGGCGTGCTAGGATGCAATAAAGAAAATTGGAATGATAAAGTAATCAAAAAAAATCCTTTCTTTTGTCCTGATAAAAAATCTATTAAAATGTGGGAAAAATATCTTTTATCAGTAAGAAAAGCTGGCTCATCTTGTGGCGCAATAATTGAGTTGAAAATATCTGGTGTACCAGTTGGTTTAGGTGCTCCAATTTATTCTAAATTAGATGCTGACATAGCGGGAGCTCTAATGAGCATTAATGCAGTTAAAGGTGTAAATATAGGAGCCGGTATGGATTCATCTTTATTAAGTGGAGAAGAAAATTCTGATGAAATGAGGAGTGTAAGTAATAAAATTAAATTTAAATCAAATAAAGCTGGAGGAATTTTAGGAGGAATTTCTTCTGGGCAAGATATAATTGCATCTTTTGCTGTAAAGCCAACCTCTTCAATATTGAACTCTAGAGAAACGATAAATAAAAAAGGGAAAAATACTAAAATTTCTGTAAAAGGCCGACATGATCCGTGTGTAGGCATTAGAGCGGTCCCAATTGGAGAAGCTATGGTAGCATGTGTAATTCTAGACCACTATCTATTAAATAGAGCTCAAAATAATTAAAAATCTCTACTCAATAAAAAATTAACTGATTGCAGTAAATCTTTTGATTTAAATCCATATTTTTTAATTTTTTTATTTATTTGATTTTTTGTTTTATTTGCAAAAAATAGTGCCTTTTCATATCCTAACAAGTTTACGAGAGTAGCCTTACCTTTTTTTAGATCCATTTTAGTTGGCTTTCCAACTGAACTAGAATTTCCTTTATAATCTAACATGTCATCAGTTATTTGAAAAAGTAAACCTATGTTTATTCCAATATCTTTTAATTTTTTTCTTATTTTTATATTTTTACCAGCAATAATGGCTACACTCTCACAACAAAAACCAAACAGTTCACCAGTTTTCTTTTTCTGCATATCTATAATTTTTTTTTGTGAGATTTTTTTTTTTTCAAAAGTTAAATCTAAATATTGCCCTTCTGCTAGGCCAAAAATTCCAGAACAAACTGACAGAGCTTTAATTAACTCATTTTTACTTTTTTTATTTAATTTCAAATCACTGCTAGATAAAATTTCAAAAGCAAGAGTGAGCAAAGCATTTCCAGAAAGTAGCGCGGTAAACTCATTAAATTTCTTATGAACAGAAAGTTTGCCTCTTCTTAAATCATCATTGTCCATTGCTGGCAAATCATCATGCATTAATGAATAAGCATGTATGCACTCAATAGCAGCTCCAACTATAATTAATTTTTTATAATCTATTTTAAATATTTTTCCTGTGTTAACTAAAATAGCAGATCTAAATCTCTTGCCTCCGGAAAAAAGACCGTATTTCATTGGTTTAATCAGATTTGAACTATTTTTATTTTTATTTAAAAAAAAATTTTTAAGATACTTATCTGTGTCTTTTGCAGTTGTATTTAATTTTTTGTAGAAGCTAGACATAAGGCTACTTATTATCCTTAGAAAGATTTGGATTGTTGATTTGTCTAGCTTTTTTTCTGAATTCTTCTTGGATATGATAGTTTAAATCTAACATTCTTTTATATACATCTACTGAGTTATCAAGAATTGTGTCCTTATTTTCAAGCCCAGATATTATATCTTTGATTTCATTTTGGGCCTCTTCTATAGATTTTATTTTTATATCATCTGGAATGTTTTTTGATTTCATAATATATCCATAATAAATAATTTATGAAAAATATCTATTTAAATATTTTTAAAGCAAATTTGCTTAATTTAAAAAAAGCAAAAAAATACATTAAAAGTAATAATATAATAGGTCTACCCACTGAGACTGTTTATGGTTTAGCGGGAAATGCTTATTCAAATACATCTGTTAAAAAAATTTATAGCTTAAAAAAAAGACCTAATTTTAATCCTCTTATAGTTCATTATCATGACTTAAAAAGTTTAAATAATGATGTAATTTTGAACAAAAATTTTATTAAAATGTATAAAACTTTATGCCCTGGACCAATAACTTTTATACTAAAAAAAAAATATAGATCTAAAATTTCAAAACTTGTAAGTGCTGGCAAAAATACGTTAGCTGTAAGATTTCCTAAACACGCAGTTGCAAGAAAACTATTAAAAATGTTAGATGCTCCACTGGCTGCCCCTAGTGCAAATATTTCATCCAAATTAAGCCCTACATCAGCTGAAGATGTTGTGGATGAATTTAAAAATAAAATTAAATTAGTGTTAGATGGAGGCAGGTGTAAAATAGGATTAGAATCTACCATTATTGATTTAACAAAAACACCTAGTATTTTAAGACAAGGTTCCATTACTAAAAAGAAAATTTGTCAAATTTTAAAAACTAAAATTAAAAATAGTCGTCATTCAAAAGTTACTAGAGCACCTGGACAATTAAAATTACACTACTCTCCGGGAATACCTATTTTTATGAATAAACAAAAACCAAAAGCAAATGAGGCGTTTATTACTTTTGGAAAAAAATATAAAAGTGGTAAGAATAGATTTAATCTAAGTAAAAATAATAATTTGAATGAAGCAGCTAACAATCTTTATAGAATAATGAGAAAAATCAAAAAGAGAAAATATAAATCTATCATTGTTTCAGAAATACCTAAAACTGGTGTGGGTCTTGCTATTAATGACCGGCTAAAAAAAGCTTCCTATAAATGACGACTGCTGTAATTGAAGTTAAAAATATAAATAAACAGTATGGAAATACTGAAGCTGTTAAGAATTTAAATTTCAAAATAAATAAGGGATCTATAGTTGGGCTGTTAGGACCTAACGGATGTGGTAAATCAACTACCATAGGAATGATGCTTGGTTTAATAAAACCCACATCAGGTGAAATAATTATTAATAACAAAAATATTGAGAGTAATAGGACTAATATATTACAAAAAATGAATTTTATTTCTCCTTACATTGAGCTACCTAAAAAGTTAACTATCGAGGAAAATCTCAAAGTGTATGGAAGAATGTATGGTGTAAAAAATTTAAAAGATAAAATTTTTCAACTAATGGAAAAGTTGAATTTATCTGAATTTAAAAAAAGAAAAACAGGTGAATTATCATCTGGGCAAAAAAACCGAGTTTCTTTAGCTAAAGCTTTAATTAATGAACCGGAAATACTTCTTTTAGATGAACCAACGGCTAGCTTAGATCCAGATGTTGGTGACTACGTTCGAAGCATCATAGAAGATTTTTCATCTGATAACACAAAAACAATTTTAATTGCTTCTCATAACATGAATGAAGTTGAAAGATTATGTGACGAAGTAATGATGATGAAAGATGGCGAAGTAATTGATAAAGGGAAAAGTTTAGATTTAGTTACTAAGCATGGAAGAAAAAACTTGGAAGAAGTTTTTCTGAAAATAGTAAGGAATGAAGCATGAAGTTTTATAGAATATATGCGCTCTATCTTCGACATTTCTATTTAATTAAAAGTTCTATGCCTAGATTATTAGATTTAGTTTATTGGCCTACCATTCAAATAATTCTTTGGGGTTTTATATCAAAATTTTTTACAATGCATAGTGATTTTTATAATCATACTGCTGGTATAATTTTAAGTGCTGCAATTCTTTACGATTTCCTATTTAGGTCTAGTATAAGTTTTAACATGCTGTTTCTTGAGGAAATTTGGAGCAGAAATTTTACAAACTTATTTATTGCTCCACTTAAAGTTAGTGAAATTATAACCGCGCTTACTTGTACAGCCTTGATAAGAACCTTAATTGGAATAGTGCCCGCAATAGTGCTAGCTTACCCTTTTTTTGGCGTTTCTTTATTAAACTTAGGCCCTTCATTAGTACTACTTTTATTAAGCCTTTATGCTTTTGGAATAACATTGGGACTCTTTGTGGTTTCGGGTCTGCTTAGATATGGTCCGGCCTTTGAAAATGTGGCTTGGTCTTCTCTATTTCTTTTGGCTCCACTTGGATGTATTTATTACCCATTATCCATCTTGCCAGATTGGTTACAAATGATAGCTAAGCTACTTCCCTTGGTTTATATTTTTGAAGAAGTGAGATCAATTTTATTAAATAATATAGTAAATTATTCAAATATTGTATCAGCTTTAATATTAAATTTACTTTATTTCATATTAGCTGTATTTATATTTTACTCAGCATTTTACGAAGCTAGAAAAAGAGGAACTTTAGTCAATGTTGGTGAATAAGATTATTTTAATTACTTTATGAAAAGAGAAAACTTAGAAAAAATTAAAAGTTTTGAATCTGCTCCCAAAATATTAAATATATTTTCTGAACAAGAAACAAAAATGATGCAAGACCTTTACCAGGATCTTCCTTTAAGAGTATTTAATAAAAAACAGAATGTTAAGAAAAAAATGTGGGTACAAAAATATAATTTGGATTTAGAAAAGATTTATCTAGAAAAACTAAAAAACCATTTGGGAGATTTTAAAATGGATAATCTTGAAGATGAAAATGGAAATGATTTTTTTGGCATTATGCACGAAAGCTTTTCTCCCTTAAAATTGCATGTTGATTCAGGTTTTATAAAAACGACTTGATTTATAAACAGGTTATAACACCTTTATCTACTTTTGGTGAAACTGTTGTCTTTAAAAATAGATGGTATGGAAAATCAACTACATTTACAATTGATGAAGATGAGTTAAAATTTGTGCCTGGTGAGGGACAAAACGCCAGGTCACGTGACCACATAATTGAAGGTAAAGATTTTGATAAAGAAACATACGACAAATATTTAACACATATTGATTATAACAATTTAAGAGGGTTAGAAGTTGAACTTATATATAAATGGAAAGTTGGTGAGACAGTTATAATGGATAGAACTCATATTCATTGCTCTTCATCAAATATCAAAGATAAAAAATTAGGTTTAACAACTTTTACTAAAAAATAAATTAGGCAATAATTTAAAAATTAATAGAATCTATAATTTATATGGCTATTTTTGATTGTTTTCAATTTTTTAACGAAGATCATATTTTAGACTTGCGATTTAATATTTTAGATGAATTTTTCGATTTTTTTGTGTTGGTGGAATCAACAAATGATCATCAAGGAAATGAAAAGAAATTAAACTTTAATATAAATAATTTTAAAAAATTTGAGAAAAAAATAATATACGTTGTGGTTGATGACACTCAAGAAGCTATGAAACGACCTCACAAATGGGGCGAGTCACTTGCTGAGCAACACCAGAGAAATTCTATCTTGAAAGGACTAGAGAGATGTCATGATGATGACTTGGTCATACTTTCTGATATAGACGAAATACCAAACTTAAATAAAATTAAATTTTTTGATAAAAAAAATAGATATGCTGTTTTTTCACAAAAAAAATTTGATTATAAATTAAATTTATTAAATGAAACTGAAGGGGAATGGCATGGATCAAAAATGTGTTTAAAGAAGAATCTTGTATCTCCGCAATGGCTAAGAAACCTCAAGTTTAAAAATTATCCTTTTTGGAGAATTGATAAAGTAAGAGACTGTCAAATTATCAAGGAAGGAGGATGGCATTTTTCCTACCTGCAAAATCCTGAAAATTTATTAAAAAAAATTAAATCTTCTTCTCATGGTGAATTTAATTTACCTGAATTTTCATCTATAAAAAAAATAATTGAAAGAATAGAAATGAAAAAAAATATATTTAATTTACCTTATACATATAAAAAATTAGAGCTAGATAATAAATTTCCAAAATATATTGTGGATAATAAAGAGAAACTTAAAGAATGGATAATCTGACGATTTATCATGGTGCGCCCGGAAGGAGTTGAACCCTCAGCCTTCTGGTCCGAAGCCAGACGCTCTATCCAATTGAGCTACGAGCGCGATAATATAATATATACAGTATATAATATCATTAATGAAAAAAAATATATATAACACTATAGTTACTTCAAATTATCACCAGTATAGAATTGATAAATTTTTACACTCAGAATTAAAAGATTTGAGCAGAACTAGAATTCAAAACTTAATAAAGGATGGTGAGATTAAGTTAAATAATGTCATTTTATATAATTCGGCAAAAAAAATAAAGGAAAGTGACAAGATAGAAGTTAATTTTCCTTTGCCAAAAAAAACGCATATAAAGCCTAATAAACTAAGTTTAAATATTCTTCATGAAGACAAAGATCTAATTATTATCAATAAAAAACCAGGAGTGGTTGTTCATCCGGGAGCTGGGAACTACGAAAAAACAATTGTTAATGGATTACTTTTTAAATATAAGAAAAATCTTTCTAGTGTTGGTGGAAAACTCAGACCTGGAATTGTTCATAGGATAGATAAAGATACAAGTGGATTAATTGTTGTAGCCAAGAATGATTTTGCACATATAAATTTATCGGACCAATTTAGAAAACATACTATAAAGAGAATTTATGAAGTTCTTGTATGGGGTTCATTAAAACCAAAAAATGGGAGAATTGCCGGCAATATTGCAAGATCAAAAAAAAATAGACAGCTGATGACTGTTACAAAAGATAAAGGTAAAGAAGCTATTACAAACTACAAAACAATCAAAGTTTTTCAAAATGTAAATCTCCCAAAAATAAGTCTTGTTGAATGCATATTAGAAACTGGAAGAACCCACCAAATAAGGGTTCACATGAACTTCAATGAAACACCAGTGGTAGGAGATAAGTCTTATGGCAAAAATAAAAAAAAATTTAAAAATATTGATAAAGATTTTGAAAAAAAATTAAACAAATTTAATAGACAGGCTTTGCATGCAAAATTCTTAGGCTTTATTCACCCAACAACAAGAAATGAAATAAATTTTAAAGCAGAGAGACCGTTAGATTTTGACAAACTTATTAAAACCCTTGAAAAGGCTAGCCTTTAAGCACCTTGTATTCGCCATAATTTAATATTACATAATTCGTAGATTATATGACTTCTAAAACTATTAATTACAATTTACCATCAGCAACATTAGAAGGTAGCCTTACTAGCTATTTATCAAAAATAAAAAAATTTCCAATGCTGACCCATAAAGAGGAATATACATTAGCAAAGAATTGGAAAAAAAAGGGGGACTTAAAATCTGCGCAAAAGCTAGTAACGAGTCACCTGAGATTGGTTGCAAAAATTGCAATGGGCTATAGAGGATACGGGCTACCCGTTAGCGAGCTTATATCTGAAGGAAATATAGGGTTAATGCAAGCAGTAAAAAAATTTGATGAAAAAAAAGGTTTTAGACTAGCTACATATGCAATGTGGTGGATTAAAGCGTCTATACAGGAATATGTTCTACGATCTTGGAGCTTAGTTAAAATGGGAACAACAACAGCTCAAAAAAAACTTTTTTTTAATTTAAAAAAAATTAAAAATCAACTTTCCATACATGAAACAGGCGATCTTAGCCCTAAACACGTCAGTACAATTTCAAAACAACTGAACGTCAAAAAAGAAGAAGTAATTTCTATGAACAGAAGATTGCATGGTAAAGAAAAATCTCTTAATGCTCCAATAGCAAATGATATTGATAATTCAGAATGGCAGGATTGGATTGTTGATGACAAACTAGATCAAGAAGTTAAATTATCACAAGATCAAGAGCTGGGTAATAGGAAAAAATTAATGAATGATTCTATGGTTGTTTTAAATCTAAGAGAAAAAGAAATTTTAACTGCTAGGAGACTATCTGAAGACCCAAAAACTTTAGAATACTTAAGTAATGAATATAAAATTAGCAGGGAAAGAGTTAGGCAAATTGAAACAAAAGCTTTTGAAAAATTACAAAAGACTATGCTTAGCAGCTCTGAATCTACTAACGCCCTTACTAAAAATTAATTTTTAAAAGGATTCTCTAAAAGAATTGTATCTTCTCTTTTTGGACTAGTTGAAATGCTAGATATTCTTACACCACAATAATCTTTAATAAATTTAATATATTTTTTTGCATTTTTCGGAAGATCCTTCCATTTTTTTATACCACTTGTGTTAGATTGCCAGCCATTAAACTTTCTGTATATTGGTCTAACTTTCATTTGGTTTTGTAAAGAGCTTGGAAAGTAATCAATTCTTTTTCCATTAAGCTTGTAGGCTACACAAATATATATATCTTTAAGTTCATCTAAGACATCAATTTTGGTGAGTGCAATTCCCCTTGTACCTGATATTATGCAAGATTGCTTCACTAGCACTGCATCAAACCAACCGCATCTCCTTTTTCTGTTCGTAACAGTGCCAAATTCTTTGCCTTTTTTTCCAATTTTATTTCCTACTTCGTTTTTTAATTCTGTAGGAAGTGGTCCTTCTCCTACTCTAGTCGTGTATGCCTTAACTATACTTAAAATATAGTTAATTGTGTCAGGACTACATCCTGATCCTGCTGCAGCTGCTCCAGCAACAGTGTTGGAGGATGTTACGAATGGGTACGTTCCATGATCTATATCAAGAAGCATTCCTTGAGCTCCTTCAAATACAATTATTTTCTTTTTTTTCTTTAGTTCATCAATTTTTTTCCAAACAGGTTTTGAATATTTTAATATTTTAGAAGAAATTTTATTCAAGTCCTGTAGTAGTTTTTTTTTACTTACTAATTTTTTTTTTAATCCTTTTCTTATAGAATTGTGATGAAATAAGATCATATCAATTTTTTTTGATAAACTTTTTTTATTTGCTAAGTCCATTAAGCGGATCCCTCTTCGGCCAACCTTATCTTCGTATGCAGGCCCTATACCTCTTCTTGTAGTGCCTATTTTATCAGTATTCTTAGCATCTTCTCTAATACCATCTAGCTCTCTATGTAGTGGTAAAATTAATGTAGCATTTTCAGCTATATATAGATTTTTATTTGTAATTTTTATTCCTAATCTCTCCATTTGATTTATTTCATTTATAAGACACCAGGGGTCTACAACCACACCATTGCCAATCATAGAAATTTTATTTTTTCTTACTATACCAGAAGGTAATAAATTTAATTTGTATGTAATACCATTAACAACAAGGGTATGGCCTGCGTTATGCCCGCCTTGAAATCTGACCACTACATCTGCTTTTTCAGAAAGCCAGTCTACTATCTTACCTTTTCCTTCGTCACCCCATTGTGCTCCGACTACTGTTACATTAGGCATTATAGTTCCTTAAATTAAATGAAACTAAATGATTTAGTGGGCCAAAACCTTTGCCATAACCTGGTGCAGTTGAAATTGCTTGATTTACATACTTAAGAGAAATTTTACAAGATTTATATATGTCATGTTTGTGAGATAAACATGTTGCTAATGCAGACGACAAAGTGCACCCTGTTCCGTGTGTATGTCTAGTTCTAATTTTTTTTCTCGAAAAAATTTTTATTTTTTTTTTAGAAACTAAAATATCAAAAATCATTTTATTTTGTAGATGGCCACCTTTTAATAACACATTTTTTGCCCCCATGCTGACAATTTTTTTGGCAGCCTTTATCATATCCTCTTTATTTAAAATTGAATGTCCAGTTAAGACTTCTGCCTCGGGGATATTGGGTGTAACCACATTACATAATGGCAAAAGTAGTTTTTTTAAGTATTTAATCGAACTTGTATTAACTAATCTTGAACCTCCTTTTGCAATCATTACTGGGTCTAAAACAATTTTTTTTATTTTATATTTCTTTAAAATTTTATATACACTTTTAATTGTATTGGTATTATGCAACATACCAATCTTTACAGCATTAGCACCAATATCATCCAAAACCATAGTTATTTGTTTTTCAAGATTTTTTACTGGAATGGAGTATATTGCTTTTACTCCTTTTGTGTTTTGACAAGTTACTGCAGTGACCGCAGTCATGGCGTAACTTCCAAGGGCTGTTACTGTTTTAATATCTGCTTGAATACCAGCACCACCAGATGAATCTGAGCCTGCAATTATTAATACTTTTGATTTAGGTTTCACTATCTTATTGATTTCTTAATTACTTTTATACATTTTAAAATTAAATCTTTGTCATACGACTCAGCCATCACTCGAATTTTGGGTTCAGTTCCTGATTTTCTTACTAATATTCGTCCATGATTATTCATCATTTTGTTAGCTTTTTTAATAGCACTTTTGCAAAAAGGTTTATGAATTATATTTTTATCTTTTACAAAAATATTTTCTAATGTTTGAGGCAAGGGATTAAAAAGATCAAACAGTTTACTAGCTTTTTTTCCTTTTCTTAATGAAAACAAAACCTCTAAAGCAACCATTAATCCATCTCCAGTAGTGGCAAATTTTCCAAGAATTATGTGTCCAGATTGCTCTCCGCCTAAATTAAAGTTAAATTTTTTCATTTTTTCTTTTACATATCTATCTCCAACTTTAGATCTAAAAAATTTAATTTTTTCTTTTTTTAGAAAATTTTCTAATCCATAATTAGACATTGAAGTTCCTATAACACCTCCCTTTAAAATTTTTTTTCTCTTCCATCTTTTAGCAAGCATAGCAATAATTTGGTCTCCATCAATAATTTTAGAATTTTCATCACACATAATAATTCTATCCGCATCGCCATCGAAGGAGATGCCAGCGTGGGCTTTGTGTTTTTTAACGGCCGCTTGAATTTTATATGGATAAGTTGATCCACATTTGTTATTTATATTAAAGCCATTAGGATTAATTCCAATTGATATAACTTTAGCGCCAAGTTTTTTAAGTAGACTGGGAGCCGCTATGTAGGCTGCGCCATTACCGCAGTCTAATACTATTTTAGTTCCATTTAAATTGAACTTTTTAGGAAAATTTTTTTTTAATATTGCGATATATTCATCATTTCCATTTTCTAATCTTTTTACTCTACCTAGCAATTTAGGGTCTGTTAGTTGTTTGGTATTTTTTGCATCGATTAATTTTTCAATTTTCTTTTCTATTTGGTCAGATAGTTTCATGCCATCGGGCCCAAATAATTTAAGTCCATTATCATAAAAAGGATTATGTGAGGCAGTGATCATGATGCCCATGTTTGCTTTCATGGATTTTGTTAGCATGGCAAGTCCATTTGTTGGTAGCGGACCTAATGTGAATACATGCATGCCACCTGCAGTCAGACCTGAAACCAAAGCAGGTTCTAGGGTATAACCAGACAATCTTGTATCTTTTGCTATAATTGCAATTTGTTTGGTTTTTTTTTGATTTTTAAAATAAGTAGCAGTAGCTAAACCAAATTTAAAAAATTTTTCACCAGTAATATTTCCCTGGTTAACGGTACCTCTTATTCCGTCAGTTCCAAAATATTTATTTATCATGACCTAATTTGTATTTAAAATTTTATTAAAAACTAAAATTCCTTGGTTAATTTCTTTAACGTTGTGAACTCTAAATATCTGAACTCCTTGCAAAAGTCCAGACAAGACAGATGCTAACGTGCCTCCCGTACGATCAGGAGTATCAAATTTTGTTACTATATGTTCTATGAATCTTTTTCTAGAAGTTCCAATTAGTATAGGACAACCCAAGCTATGAAGTATTGAAATTTTAGAAATTATTCTTAAATTGTGATTTAAATTTTTGCCAAAACCGATTCCTGGATCTATAATAATTAACTCTCTTTTAAAATTATTTCTTATGCAAAAATCAATTTTTTCTTCAAAGAAATCATAAATGTCTAATATCGGATCATCATATTTAGGATCTTCTTGCATTGTTTCTGGATTTCCTTGCATGTGATGTAAAACAAACGGAGTATTTTTTGATTTAAGAATATCAAAAGATTTATCATCAAAATTTAAACCCGATACATCATTGATGATATTTACCCCAGATTCAATTCCTTTTTTCATTACAAAAGATTTTCTTGTGTCTAGCGATAAAGGAATTTTTGGAAAAGATTTCTTTAGTTTTTTAATAATTTTTTTTACACGATTCCATTCATCTTTTTCTTTAACAGCTTTGGAACCTGGTCTAGTTGATTCTCCACCAATATCTATGATTGAAGCTCCACCCCTAATCATTAAATTTGATTGATTGTAGGCTTTTGATTGGTTGAAAAATAAACCGCCATCTGAAAAACTATCAGGAGTTATATTGAGAACTCCCATTATATTAGGTTTATAAAAATCAATCCCACTTATACTTTTTCTTTTTGAAATTATTTTTTTTATATCTTTCTTTACTATTGATTTTAGTTCAGAAGATAGTGTTTGTATGGAAGAAATGGGCAGAAAAATACTTTCTGTCTTACCTTTCTTTTTTCTTTTAAAAATTTCTATTTGATCAAATGCTATGTTTACATTGCCAGTTAAATGGTAAGCCTGTCCCTTTTTGGCTAGGCTTCTAGCTATACTGCCGTAATAGAAATTACACGGTCTTGTGTAATACTTTCGCATTAAAATTTAGAGTGCAGGCTTTGGTTTTAAACCCAAAGATCCTAATGATGAAGATTTTTCTTTTTGACTGTCATCCTTCTCATTGGTACTTTGTGGTTGAGTATTTTTAAAAATAAGATCTTTTATTTCTTCTCCACTTAATGTTTCGTACATCAATAAAGCTTTGGCCAGTTTGTGCAAATCGTCCAATTTATCGGTAAGTATTTTCTTTGCTCTCTGATATCCAGCATCAACTATTTTCTTTACTTCCTCATCTACTTTTTTTGATGTTTCTTCCGACATGTGTTCTTGTCTTGTTATTTGTCTTCCAAGGAATACTTCATCTTCGTTAGCTCCATAAGACAATGGTCCTAAATCTTTACTCATTCCATATTTTGTTACCATATCTTTTGCTAATTTAGTTGCCATTGATATATCTGAAGAAGCTCCAGATGTTACTTTGTTGTGCCCAAAAATCATTTCTTCAGCAACTCTTCCTCCCATAGCTTTTGAAATATTAGCTTCCATGTATTCTCTTGTATGCGAGTATGTATCTCGTTCAGGCAAAGTCCAAACCACTCCTAAGGCTCTTCCTCTAGGTATAATAGTAGCCTTGTGTATTGGGTCTGATGCTTGTTCATTCAATGCAACAATTGCGTGACCCCCTTCATGATATGCTGTTAATTTTTTATCATCTTCTGTCATGACCATTGATCTTCTTTCAGCTCCCATCATTACTTTATCTTTAGCCTCTTCAATATCTGACATTGTTACAATTCTCTTGTTTTTTCTAGCAGCTAATAAAGCTGATTCATTGCACAAGTTTGCTAAATCTGCTCCAGAAAATCCTGGTGTACCTCTAGCTATTGTTCTTAATTTTACATCAGGCCCTGTGGTAATTTTTTTAATATGAACTTTTAATATAGCTTCTCTTCCAACTATATCAGGATTAGAAACCACTACTTGTCTATCAAATCGACCTGGTCTTAGTAATGCAGGATCCAAAACGTCTGGTCTATTAGTTGCTGCAATTATTATTACTCCTTCGTTTGTGTCGAAACCATCCATTTCAACAAGAAGCTGATTTAATGTCTGTTCTCTTTCATCATTTCCGCCTCCTAAGCCGGCTCCTCTGCTTCTTCCAACTGCATCAATTTCATCTATAAAAATTATACAAGGAGCATTTTTTTTGCCCTGTTCCATCATATCTCTTACTCTAGAAGCTCCAACGCCAACAAACATTTCAACAAAATCAGATCCAGAAATTGTAAAGAAAGGCACCTCAGCTTCTCCAGCAATTGCTCTAGCTAATAAAGTTTTTCCAGTTCCTGGTGGACCAATTAAAAGTGCTCCCTTGGGAATTTTTCCTCCTAGACGCCTATATTTTCTTGGATCTCTTAAGAATTCAACTATTTCTTCCACTTCTTCTTTTGCCTCATCAATGCCAGCAACATCATTGAAAGTTACTTTACCTCTTGCTTCTGACAATAATTTAGCTTTGGACTTGCCAAAGCCCATTGCACCGCCTTTGCCGCCCTGCATTTGTCTCATGAAAAACACCCATACACCAATTAATAACAACATTGGAAACCACGACAAGAGGACGCCTAGCAATGATGGCATTTTATCATCCAGTGGTGCTGCAGTAATGTTAACGCCTTTAGATGTAAGTTTTTCGACAAGGTTTGGGTCGTTAGGGGCATATGTGTTAAATACACTTCCATCAGCTAATATTCCCTCTATATTGTTTCCTTTTATATTAACTTGAACGACTCTTCCATCTTCAACATTTTTTATAAAATTTGAGAATGTAATTTTTTCAGAATTAGTTGTTTGTTTTGGATTTTGAAATAACTGGAAAAGACCCACTACGAGAAGGACTATTAAACTCCACATCATCAAATTCTTGATATTCATATACCAATAAAGATAACCATTATTTTTTTGTAAACAAGTAGCAATAAAGACACTTTTAAATAGATATTGATAATCCTTATTTTTTTTCCTTTAATATTGAAATAAAACCTTCTTTTTTTTCAATTATACACCCGCCTAGAGTAGATTTTTTATACTTTGTCTTTTTGAGTCTTTTTATCAAATTTAGCACTTTTGCTGATCTTGGAGGGTAATAAGTTTTAGAAATCAAAGATAAAAGATCTGAAAATAATTTAAAGGTAATTTCATCAGATTCATTTGAGAAGAGTTTTATACTAACTTCACATTTATCTTTAGATAAAAAATTTACATAATTATGAAGAGCTTTATTTTTATAAAAATTTATAGAATCGTTGGATGATAAGAGATTGTTAATAGTTCTGATAATTTTAGTGTCATTAACGCCTTCTCCTTCAATCTCTCTTCTAAACTTTCGAATTCTTACACGTAAAAATTTTTCATTATTATTTGAAGGATCCTTAATAAAATTACCAAAGTAGGTTAAAGTTGCATGTTCTAATTCATTCTTTTTAAATTGTAAAAATGGTCTTAAGATTTTTAAATTTTTATTATAACTCATTTCATCTGGCATAGAGGATAATCCTCTAACACCACTACCTCTTAATAATCTTATATAAAAATTCTCAATTTGGTCATCCATATGATGTCCTGTTATTAAGTATTTAATATTTTTTTTTTCACAATAATTGGATAACAATAAATAACGAAAATTTCTTGCATTGCTTTGAATATTACTTTTAGGCGTTTCTCCTTTCCAAGTTAAAATTTCACTTTTTATTTGTTTATTATTTAAAATCTTTTTAACCTGCAGGGCTTCTTTATTAGATTCTTTTCTAATGTTGTGATTTACTATTAATGTGTAAATTTTATTCTTAAACTTTGATCTGTATAGTTTGCTAAAGTACGATAAACATAAACTATCTGATCCACCAGAAACCGCTACCGCAAAATCATTTCTATTTATATTCTTTTTAACTACTTTTTCAAATTTTTGATAAAGTCGATTAATTTTGGAATCTTTTATCGGTAAAAATTTTTCTTTAGCTTTTCTTTTCGCAGTTAAATTTTTTCTTTTCATATTCTGCTTTTTGAATAACAGATTGATTGGCTTTTGGATATTGAACTTTAACACCTTTAATCATAGAACAACCTTGTTCTTTTTCACCAATTTGTACAAGCATAACTCCTAATTTAAGTAAATTAACTGGTGCTTTGCTGCTCTTTGGATATTTTTGATAACCATCTAAATATGCTGTGGCAGCATCTTGGTAAAGTTGTCTTACTCTAAACGTTTCCCCATACCAGTATTGTGCATTACCTGCTAGTTCATGTTTCGAATGCAGATCAACAAATTCTCTTAAAGCATATTCAGCTGTTTCATAATCGCCGACTTTTAAAAAACTTATTGCAAATTCATATTGTTTTTCAGGAGAAACATCTGGAAGTATTTTTTCAGCTCTTTCTGGCGTTTCAGTTATAACAGTACTCGCAGATTCAATTGATTGAGTTTTTTGAACCGTTTCTAGGGCAGCAACATCTGAGTCAGAAACTCCACCAAGATCTTGAGGTTGATCACTACCAGGTAAATTTTTCTTTTTAGATAATTTCTTATTATTGTTTGGTGTATTACTTTCAATATCTTGAAAACGTACTTGGTTATCTGTTTGAATTTTTGTTATTCTGTTAGATAACTTATCTAATTTAAAATTAACTTCTTCAAAATTGTTTGTCAAAGTTTTAAATTGTTCTTCTAGATCTGACAATTTTAACAAATGTTTTGTTAAAACATCATCA
>Ga0114999_10003881_pt1 | contig 18447 bp, 16 predicted proteins | sample ArcticOcean_MG_C_3_FD_89820 | JGI IMG/M metagenome (GOLD analysis project Ga0114999, IMG submission 89820) | Marine microbial communities from western Arctic Ocean - ArcticOcean_MG_CB8_126 | ecosystem: Environmental > Aquatic > Marine > Oceanic | place: Arctic Ocean: Canada Basin | collected...
TCTCAATCAAGGCCTGATCATCCGCAATGTTCAGCCGGATGCCGCCGCTGTCGGATTTGTGGATGATGTCGGCGGAGACGATCTTCATGCAGACGGGATAGCCAATTTCGGCTGCTTTCGCCGCGAGATCGGACTCATCTGGCACGAACCGCCAAGGCGCCAGGTTGATCCCATACGCCTCTAGAATTTCGAGGCTTTCCGTAAACAGGTAACTGGAGTCCGATTGTTGTGCGCCGGCCAGCAGAGCGCTGACGCTCGCGTCGTCGACATCAAATCGCGCCGTCTTTGCTGGCTTGGGCGCGCTGCCAAAGGCCTGATAGTCGGCCATCTTGGCGATCGTTGCGCCTGCGGACTCCAGAGACGGAAAGACCATGGCCGTGCCTTGTTCTTCGATCTTTTGGGTGAATCCAGTGATATCCAAGCCATAGGTCCAGCACAGGATAGGCTTGTCCGGATTACGGGCGGCGATTTTGCCGATGTACCGGGAGCTGTTCAGGGCGTCGTATTTGGGCAGGGTGTACGAGCAATAAATGCAAATCACGGCATCCACCCCGTCGTCCTGCATCACGCGCTCGAGGATGTGGGGGAAGGATGCGTCAAAGTCCCGGGCTACCGGGATCCAGATGTCGACCGGGTTACCGACAGTCAGCCAGGGCGGGAACAGGTCACTGATGTCACGGATGGTGTCATCGGACAGCTTGGCGAGTTCCAGACCGGCGCCCTCGATGGCATCGATTGCGAGGATGGCACCTCCGCCAGAGAAACTGACGACGGCAACCCGTTTCCCTTTCGGCAGTGAGTAGGTGACGAAGGCTTTCGAGAGAAGTCGAAGTTCCTCTGAATTCTGGGCCGGGACGATCCCGGCCTTGCGGAAAGCGGCATCATAGACTTCGTTTTCACCGGCTGCCGCTCCGCTGTGTGAGGCCACGGCGACTTGTCCGGTCTCGCTCCGGCCGGCTTTGAGCAAGACGATGGGCTTCTTCTTTGATATCCGCGCGGCGGTTTCAACGAAGCCGCTGCCGTCCACGATACCCTCGACATGACATTGTACGACGTCGACCTTGTCGCTCTGCTCGAAGTACGTCAGCACATCCACGAGGTCGATATCACTGGCATTTCCCAGATCGATCGACATGCAGAATCCGGCGGGCTCATTGTTGATGAGGTGATGCCCCATCATGAACAGTCCTGACTGAGAGACCTGACCGATCGGCGTCTTGTCGTTCTGGAGTTCGATGAACGATGAGGTGAAGCATTCAAAAGCATCAGCGATGCCGATGGTATTGGGACCCAGAATGCGCAGATCATTCGACCGCGCGAGTGTCAGCATCTCCTCCTGCAACCGGCCACCCTCTTCGTCCGCATCCGCAAACCCTTGTGTGATGACAATGGCGCGTTTGATGCCTTTGGCGATGCAGCCGTCGAGAACATCGTGGACTTGCTCCCGGGCGACGCTGACCACGGCGAGATCAATGTCTTCCGGTAGTTCATCAAGGCTCGCGCAGACATTGAAGCTATCCCCGTCCGCCTGCTCCATGTTGGGATTGATCACATAAATCTCACCCTGATAGCCATAACCGTTCAATGTCGTCAGAACGCTGACCGGCGCTCCAATGGCCGAACGGGACAAGCCGACGATGACGACTTTTTTTGGCCGAAAGAAGAGATCGAGAAATTGGACGTCGCGCGGGGCGGTTAGCCCGGCTCGCGTGGGGCCTTCGGCAGATTGTTGAATCGCCATCTGATTTTCCTGCTTCACGCCGTCGTTTCTGCGGTCGTCTTTTGCGCCAGCTGTGTGGCGATGATCTCGCGTAATCGGAATTTCTGTACTTTCCCCGACGGTGTCATCGGGAAATTTTCCACGACTTCGATACGTTCGGGCCATTTGGGCTTCGCGACACCGGCATTCGCCATCCAGTCCTGGACGTCTTTGATCTCCAGGGGTTCGCCGTCCGCGAGAATGACAAAGGCGCAAATGCGCTCACCCAGCCGTGGGTCGGGCATGCCGACAACGGCCGCGTTGGTCACTCGGGGATGGGAGAACAGGACGCTTTCGATATCTGCGGGCGAGATGTTCACTCCACCGCGGATGATGAGATCTTTGATGCGCCCGGTGATCTTGATGTAACCGTCTTCGTCCATCCAGGCCTGGTCGCCTGTCTTGAACCACCCATCTTCCTGGAAACTATCCTGGGTCAGGTCGGGCCGCGCGTAGTAGCCGCGCGTCACCATGGCACCCCGTGCCATGAGTTCGCCATTGGCTCCGGGCGGCACCTCATTGTCATCGCGATCGACGACCTTCAATTCCATGGACGAGCACGGCTTTCCATCAGTTTCAAAAAGCTTCTCGCTGGGAGAATCGTAAGGACAGGTCGAGACACCGCCGCATTCCGTCATACCCCACAGCGGAGAGGTAAACGTGTCCGGGAAGGCGGTTTGGGCATCGCGCATAAGCTGGTTCGGGATCGAGGCGCCACCGCACAGGAAGAGCTTTACCGAGGAAAGGCTGCCGCGCTTTTTAAGGTCGGGGTGATAGACTAAATCCATGAGGAAGGGTGTTGCCGCGGCCATGAACGTGCACTTTTCCTCCTGCAGCAGTTCAAGCGCGCGCGCCGGGTCCCAACGTTCCTGAAGCACGATGCTTCCCCCGATGGTGAGCGTCATGCGGAGCGCATGCGTAAACCCGACCGCGTGCCCGATCGGCGAGCAACCGAATATCCGGTCACCTTCGTTGAAGCCGTAGCGCTCAATGAAGCCCATGTTCGTCGCGTGCAGGATGCGCGTATCGTAGACCGCGCCCTTCAGATCACCGGTCGTGCCCGAGGTGAAGCCCAGGGCCGCGATGTCGTCAGGAGCCGGTTTCAGGCTATCGAGTGAGTCCTGCCCTCCCCGCGCTTCCCAAGGTTCCGCCATTAATTTCTCGTAACTGACGCTCCCCGAATGGCTATCTGCCGTATCGCCACCCACCAGAATGACGTGCTCCAACGTCGGAACGTTCAGGCGCAGGCCTTCCGCCATGATGGCGTAGTCGAAGCGATGGAATTCGCGGGGAACGACGAGCGCCTTGGCCTCGGTCAATCGAATGACACCCGTCAGTTCATGCTCGCGATAGACGATCGGAATGGTCGCCGTGACGGCACCGATCGCGGTCAAAGCCATATGGAGGACCATGAACGGCGCCCAGTTCGGTAACTGAACGATCACGACATCTCCGTGGCCGATACCGAGATTTCGCAGGCCGTAGGCGAGCCTTTCCACCTGCTCCGCCGCTTGCGCATAACTGAAGCGACCGTAAACGGGGTCGTAGATCAGCTCACGGTTCGGATCGCTTTCCGCGATTCCGAACAAGCGCTCGGATATCAACTCATCGGCTGTCGCAACGGTCATAGAATCTTGCCGGGCTCCAATTTCTCAAGCTCCGGAATAACTTCCTTGGCCAGCTTCTCAAGGTGCGTGCTCCGATCGTCACGCGGCATGATCGGGGCGAGGATGAAGTAGTTCACGCCCGCATCAATGTAGTTGGAGAGATATTCGATCACACGTTCCGACGGACCGTAAGCACAGTATTTGTCGACGAGCTCGGCGAAGTCCTGGTCGTAGCGGTAGGACAATTCCTTGATGCCCCACTTACGTGCTTCATCGATGTCGTCATACAGGCTGACGTAAATGAAACATGCCCAGGCATAGTCTTCAGGAAGTTTGCGGCCATAGCCGTCCGCGTACTCCACGACTTGGTCGAATGAGATCTTGCAGCGGTCCGCCGTGTACATGTACGGATGCCAGCCGTCCCCGAGGCGGGCAGCCCGCTTCATGGGGCCATCCTGGCGGCCGGACACCCAGATTGGTATGCCGCCCGGCTGTACCGGCGTCGGCAGCATGTCGACGTCTTTCAGATGGAAGATTTTGCCGTCGTAATCGAAGCGCTCACCGGTCCAGTACTTCTTCATGATCTCGATGGCTTCGGTGGAGCGTTGACCCCGCTCGTTCATGGGGACTTCGCAGCCCTCGAATTCGCGCGGGTAGTCTCCTCCGACCCCGACCGTCAGCAGCACGCGTCCTTCCGATTGCACATCCAGACACGAGAACTGCTTTGCCACCATGGTGGGATGCCGCAACGGCAGAAGAAGCGTGGCGGGTCCGACCTTGATGCGCGAAGTCAGTGCGGCGGCACGCGTCAGCGTGGTCACGGCCTCGAAGATGGGGCGGTGGTAGACGATGTGCTCCCCCGTCCAGAACGAGTCGTACCCGAACTCTTCGACGGCACGGATGTCTTCATCATTCCACATGTCGCCACCGCAGGTGACTCCGAATTTGGCTGGCATAGGTCCTCCTTTAACGCCCATTGCGGCACGCGGATCGCGGCGCCTCGATGATTACAGTCTGAAATGTCTTGAACATGAACTCACGCCGTCCGGTATTTTTCGATCTTGTCGGGATCGAGTTCCACACCCAGACCCGGTCCATCCGGTAAGCTCAAGCAACCGTCCGCATAGGCGAATGGTTCGGTGATGATGTCGTCGGTGTAAAAGACGCCCCCCACCTTGGTCTGCTCCCGTCCCTTTAGCGTATTGATCGTGATCACGGCCGGCATCACGGTTCCGTCGAGCGCCGCCGCCAGGTGCAGGTTGGCCGCGTTTCCCACGCCGGCTTCGAGCGAGCCGTTGACGTTGATCGGCAGACCCGCCGCGGTGGCGATCGCCGCGATTTCCATCGAGCGCAGAAGTCCGCTGGCCTTCGTATAGTAGATCGATACGATATCGGCGGATTTGCGATTCACGACTTCAATGGTGTCTTGCGGAGACCAGCATCCTTCGTCGACGATCACCGGGACGTCGACGCCGGCGGCCACGGCGGCCATAGCTTCGATTCCTTCGACGGGCTGTTCGATGGCGCAAATATTCGCTTCGTCCTGCATGGCCCGGACGGTCGCAATTGCGATCTTGGCGCTTCGATAGCCCCGATTGACGTCGGGGTAGAGGTTGATGTCGTCACCGACCGCTTGGCGGATGGCACAAACGACCTCCAGGTCCTTGGCTGGATCGCCGCCGACCTTGATTTGAATCCACTTGAGGCCATCGGCGGCGACCTGCTCGGCTTCCGCCGCGGCAGCAGCCGGTTCTGCCAATCCGAGGCTGTGGCAGATCGGAATTTCCTTACGGATCGCACCACCCAGGAGCTGATAAACGGGCATATTCGCGTCCCGGGCCACGATATCGAGCAGCGCACTCTCGATCATCGCTTTGGTATACGGGAAGCCGCGTGCGATCTCATCCATCCGCGTCAGCAGCGGGCGCGGTGACCTTGGATCGGCGCCGATCAGCAGTGGTTTGAAAATTTCATCGATCAGGTAACACACGATGTGCGGGTCTTCGCCGAAATATCGACCGTGTTCTCCGCCCCAACTGAGGATCGCGGGTGCTTCACCAAGGCCGGTGATGCCCGTATCCGTCGTTACCTTGAGGATGACGTACCGTCCGATCGGGACCTCCAGCGAGCGCCAGCCGTAGGATGATCGTCCCGGCAGTTCGATGATGATTGTTTCGAGCGATTCGATCTTCATTGTCATGCCCTCTTCAGGCCGTAAGCGTTGTCGGCGCGGTCAGTCGAGATTTTCCCTTCACGCAGGTCTCGTTCGACTGCCGCGTGATCGCGCTCCTCAGGCGGACCGAAACCGCCGCCGCCCTGGGTTCGCATACTGAAGACGTCGCCGTATTTGAATGCATGATTGACCGTCTTGGAATGCAGATCCTCGGGCTCCGGGCCTTCCGGGTTCATCACCATGCTCCCGGTCGCGCCATCTTGACCTCCGAACAAGCCGAACGGTGCCACTTTGAATTTGTCGAACTGGGTATTCAGCGAACCGCTTTGATCGAGAAACTCGATATCGCGGCGGACACCGAGTCCACCCCGTTGCCTGCCGGCGCCGCCGGTATCGGGAATGAGTTCATAGTGCTTGAAACGCAGCGGATACGTTGCTTCCACCATCTCTATCGGCGTGTTGGCCAGGTTATGGATACCCTGGGAATAACAATCGTGGCCATCCTTTTGTTCGCTGGCACCCCAGCCGCCGACCTCGATGTCGAAGAAGATCCAACTATCGCGGCCGTTACCGCCGTCACCTGCCAGAATATGGACGTTTGACATGCCGTAATACGCGGCGGTGATGCGTTCCGGGATCACTTCGGACAAGGCCCGCATTAGCGAATTCACGATGGTATGCGTGATTGCGTTCCGGCCGACCACAGGAGCCGGCGATACAGCATTGACGACCGTGCCCTCGGGCGCCGTGATCTCAATCGGTTTGTAAACTCCGTAATTTGCTGGAATCGACGGATCGATAATCGAAAGGATGGCGAAGTAGACGGCCGATTCACAGGACGATAGCGTGGCATTGATCGGGGAGCGGCGCTGCACGTCCGTGCCCGTGAAATCGATGTGGATCGTGCCGCCATCAATGGTGACCTTGGTGACTATTTTGATCTTCTCATCCACGACTCCATCGTCATCGACGAAATAGGACGATTCATAGGTGCCGTCCGGTATCTCGCGGATACGATCCCGCAGACGGCCTTCCGAAGCGTCGATCGCCTCATCGAGGCATTCCATGATGGTGCGCACGCCATATCGTTCGATGAGGTCGAGGATTCCGCCGCGTCCGATCTCGAGCGCCGCGGTCTGCGCCCGGAGGTCGCCGATGGTCATGGCGGGTTGCCGGATGTTCGCCGCGATCATGGCAAACAAGCGCTCGTTCATCTGCCCTTCCTCGAACAGCTTGATCGGGGGAATGCGCAAGCCTTCCTGGAAGATCTCGACCGCGTCCCCGGCATAACTTCCCGGCCGCATGCCGCCGATATCAAGATGGTGACCCAGCGTGCCGCAGATTGCGACCAATTCACCTTCGGCGAATACCGGCAGGAAGGTCTGGACGTCGGGCAGGTGCTGTCCACCCATGTAGGGATCGTTGGTGATGATGATGTCGCCGGGCCGCCATTCTTCGATGGGGATCGCCTCGTCCAGTGTGGTACGGAGCGAACGCGACATCGAATTCAAGTGAATCGGGATGCGGCACGATTGGGCGATGATCCGACCATTGACATCGAAGACGGCCGTCGAGTAATCCAGCATCTCGCGGATGACGGTGGAATAAGAAGTCCGCAAAATGGTTGCCGCCATCTGCTCGGCGACACCGACCAGCGCGTTGTTGACGACTTCAAGCGTTACGGGATCGACACGCATGGGCTCACTCCCCAACCGCAACCAAAAGGTTGCCTAACTCATCAATGCGGGCACGTTGACCTGGATGGATCACCGTCGTCGAGTCAGTCTGCTCGACGATGGCCGGGCCGTTGAATTCGCTCCCGGCTGACAACGTGTCACGGTCATAGACAGCGGTGTCGACATAATCGCCGGATTCATCGAAATACACAGGACGCGACTCTTTTGGTTCAGTCTTGCCGCCCTCGGCGACGTGTCGCTGCAGCTCGGGCGCCGACATCAAACCGATCGCCGCCACCCGGCCACTGACGAACTCGACTGGCTTATCAGGGTGATGGTGGGCATAGAGTTGCTGGTGTAGATCGTGGAAGTTCTGCACGATATCTGCCGTGGCGGTCTCATCGAGTGATCCGCCCGGCACGGCCACGTTCACCTCGTAGGCCTGGCCGACATAACGCAGATCTGCCGAGCGCTGCAGGTCGCGGTCATCCTTCGGGACGCCGTCGCGTTCCAGGGCTTCGTGGGCTTCCTGGTCGAGACTGTCGTAAAGCGGTTTGAGATTGTCGACGGAAATCTCTGCGCTTCGCAGCACACGCGTCTGCCCAAAGTCGTGACGAATATCGGACATGACAAGACCCACCGCGGAGAACACGCCGGGACGTTCTGGGACCAGGACTTTGGGAATGCCGACGGCCGTCGCCAGCGCGGCGGCGTGCATGGGACCGGCGCCACCAAAGGCCAGAAGCGTGATGTCACGTGGATCGAACCCTTTTTCGGCGGAACTGACACGTAGAGCCCGTTCCATGTTGGCGTTGGCGATACGGATGATCCCGGCAGCCGCCTCCTCCAGCGACATTTTAAGAGGTTTCGCAATCTTCACCTTGATCGCGTCGCGTGCTGCGGCAAGATCGACGCTCATGTCACCGCCCACAAAGCGGTCCGGATGGATGCGGCCCAGCACCAGGTTGGCATCCGTCACGGTGGGCTCCGTACCTCCCCGTTTATAAGCAGCGGGCCCGGGATCGGCACCGGCACTCTGAGGGCCAACGTGCAGGCCATTCCAGTCGTCGAGCCAGGCAATGCTGCCGGCGCCGGCGCCGATGGTGTTGATCTCGATCATCGGCACCTTGACGGGCAACTCATCGATCCCGCCTTCGGTGGTCATGCGCAGTTCGCCCTTGTGGATCAGCGAAATGTCGGTGCTGGTCCCGCCCATGTCCACGCCGAGAAGATTGAGTTGCTTGGTTGCAGCACCCAGGCGTTGTACGGCAAGGGCGCCGCCGGCGGGGCCTGACGTGATCATGCGGACGGGGTAGTCCTGCGCCGCATTGATGGTGAGTGAGCCGCCATTGGATTGCATCAGGAGGATATTGGCGTTGGGCAGCACCGCCTTGATTTTCGGTGTGATGTCTTCGAGGTATTGGGTCACCAGCGGCATCGCGGCGGCGTTCAGTGCCACGGTGCTCATGCGCTCGAATTCGCGAATCTCCCGGCAGACCTCATACGACGCGGCAACATGGATCCCGGGCAGGCCTTGCTTCAACCAATCGTGCACAATTTCTTCATTCGTCGGATTGACGAATGAATTGAGAAAGCAGACGGCAACGGCTTTAGATCCACTCTCACGGATGACATCAAAGAGTTGGGCAACCTCGGCCTGATCAGGCTCTTGCAGTACCTCTCCCTCAGCGCTCATTCTTTCGCCCACGCAGTACCGCCGCTCGCGTGGCACGATGGCTTTGGGCTTATCCTGCATCAGATCGTACATGTCCGGCCTGAAATGACGCCCGATCTCCAGAACGTCCCTAAAACCTTCTGTGGTGACCAAAGAGGTCTGCGGCAGCTTCTTTTCGAGCACGGCGTTGGTCACGATGGTTGTGCCGTGAACCAGCATCGTGACGTCTTTGGCATCCACCGCGGCGAGTTCAAGCCCGCGTTCGACGGCATTGATCAACGCGCCGCCTGGGTCGCTGCGGCGGCTGGGAACCTTGGTGACGGTCAGACGGCCAGTATCTTCCTCCAGAACCGTGATGTCGGTGAAGGTTCCACCAATGTCGATGCCGAGCCTTATCGCTCCCATTCTTGCTTCCTCAAAATATGAGCCATGATTCTATCTATCTCACGCTGACGGTTGCGCATTCTTGCGGCGTCTCGGGGTCGCTTGGTGAAATGACGTTTCGTAGCGGAACTTGCAGCGGTCGATCCGGTACGAGATCACACCGGCCTCGATCGGTACGCCGAATTCAGAATGCCAAGTGTAGGTGTTCGCGAGTATCAGAGTCCGGGGTGCCGTCCCCAACGCCTCGGAGACCTCTCCGAAAGCCGAGATGATCTCGCTCTCCCAATCAACCTGCGCAATGCGCGAGTCGACGATGTCTTCCAGAACCTTGGATGCGTCATGTTCGACGACTCGCTCCGGGTCCATTTTGTTGGCGACGTCCGGCGGATAGTAGCGCGCGTCGTGGCAGACGACACGGTCGTCGACGAGCCGCGTCAACGACAGGTAGCCAACCGTACCGTTTGAAGGCAGGCGCAGCCGATCAAGGATGAATTCGGGCGCCGTTGCTGTGGAATCGTACGACAGAACCCGCGTTTCGAATTCAATCTTCTGATCATCCAGGTCTTGTTCAAAACTTTGGAGCGGCGAGAAGTGCCGTGTGATCTTCGGTGGACTGACCGTCGTGCCCCGACCCCGGAGTCGGGAAACCAGGCCGCTCTTCTCCAACAGATCAAGCGCCCCGCGCACCGTGATACGACTCACGCCAAAGCGCTTCGCGAGTTGTTGTTCCGTCGGTAGGAGTGAATTGGGAGCGAGCAGATTTATCTCGTCCTGAAGGACGGCCGCAACGTTGAGATAACGAGGAGAGCGCGAAGACATAGTGTGAATGGTTTGGCGTTGATCCGGGCTGGAAAACTGTCACTGCGAACTATGTGACAACACTGATTAGTTATAACCAATTGGTCAACACTAATTATCCCGCGTTGCAACACTCTTGATTTGAATGCGATGAGAACGACCTGACGCGGCCTCACGTAGTGGTATGATTCGCCTGTCCCTCATTGAGGTAACTCAACCAAGGAGAAAAAAGAGATGACGGAGAGCTATGGTGTCGAACAGTTTGCCGAGGATATGCGAGCCATCACGTCCGAGACATCGGACGACGGCGAGATCGTGGCGCGCGTGAAACCATTAGCGATACGCTTTGCGAAGGACAAATCCTGACTCACCGACGAACATCGTAATGCTAACAATGCCCAGGGCGCGGCCGTCTTTCTACTCCATGAAGAGCCCGACCACAGCCTCGCTGTGTTCGCCTCGGCCTACAGCGCTGGGCGGGGATTTCCGCCGCATGATCACGGCACTTGGGCGATCGTTGCCGGCGTGGAAGGCATTGAGATGGATACCTGCTGGCAGCGTCTCGACGATGGGTCACGCGAAGGGTACGCAGAGCTCGAAAAGGGTGTGGAAACCCCGATAGCTCCCGGCAGCGCCTCGGCCATGGTGACGGGAGAGATCCACAGCGTTGCCAACCGAACCGATCAGACGACGATCTCTCTCCATGTTTATGGCAGGCATGTCGGTTTCATTGACCGCTCGCAATTCGACCCCGAAACCAAAGTTCAAGAGCCCTTCCAAGTTGTATTCGAGGAGTGACAGACTCAATGGCCCACGAACGTTTCCGCAAATTCAATAATGCGAACCTCTATCCCGGACAGGGCTTTGGTAGCGACAACTGCATGGCGGTCCGGGCCGGTAATCAGGTCTTCCTCAGAGGACAAACAGGTCTCGATTTCGACGGCGAGTTGGTAGGGCCCGGAGACCCTGGTGCACAGACCGAAAATGCCATGTGCTGCGCCCAGATCCTGCTTGAAGAAGCCGGGTCCAAACTCGACGACATCTGCAAGATCACCGTCTATGTGACGGACAGGGCCAATCGAGGCCCGGTCTACGAAGTGATCGGCAAATGGCTACAGGGTGTTTACCCCGTTTCGACCGGATTGATCGTGTCAGGCTTCGCCCGTGAGGACATTCTCATGGAAATTGATATCCATGCCGTCATCCCAGACTAAAGTGCCCTGAGACACCGGATTCTCACGAATTTCGAAACTTTTCGTGAACTCGAACGATCGTATGTCCAAAATTCTGGAAACCCTGTAACTCTAGAGCCAGTTCGAACGGAATTTTTCGTTCATGGCTTGATTAACGAATGGGGAAAACCAGAATTTGGAGCTATCGAGGCCGATAATTAGGAATTAGGGCTCGAATGTGGTCGATTGCGGTCGAAATGGGGGAATTGATACCGGGCCATCTTGTGGGTGTGTATCGTTCTATACATAGGCGACGAAATCTCATCAATTTTTATCGGTAATCCAGTATTTTTAAAGCATATTATCAAAACACTTCATCTGAAAATTTAAGAGAGGTTCGAGCTGAATTCGCCTAACGACCGATCGTTTCGTGAGCTATTTTGGGGCGTTGAGTGTTCCTTGAGCCTGACCGACCATGTTTTTCTCTCCAGCACCGTTCTCACACCATACATCAAGTACAATTTGCGTACCTTGAGGCGTCGATTCTTGGGCAACAAGGCGCGCTTTGGCTTGAATCGTGTCGTTTACTCCAATGCTGCTAGTCATTTTGGCATCAAGCTTGCCACTTCGGTGCCAACTCGGGCCGAACAGCGATATCAGTAACTCCAGCAGTATTCCCTCCGACTGCGTTCCTGAGGCGATGATCGATTTCAGCCCCGCCTCACGCGCCTTATCATCGTCAGTATGGAGATTGGCGTCCGGCCACCCTGGTGCATCGAGCAAGCCACCCGAAAACGCCAACATCCGGGCCAGACTGAGCGTACGTATGCGTCCTTCAAAGTGATCGCCGACTTGTGCGTTGGATAGTTTCTCGGTCATGCCCTTGAATCCGTCTTAGCTGACAAAATAGCCCTCACGAGGCGACGGCTTCATCGCGAAAGAAGACCGTGTCGTGCATTTCACGGCGGAGGATGGGCGTACCGTCGTCGGCATCGATGGTGATCGTAATCCGGTGATACAAGCGGCCACGCTTCTCATAGGTCTCGGCGATCCGCCAAGTCGTCCGAAGCTTCTGCCCTACCCTCGCCGGATTCAGGAATTCGACGTGCTCGCGTGCAAATATCGATCCGGAATCGGGGGCCAGCCGGAACGATGGGCTGCGCGTTCTTGCGGACATGTGTAGCAATAGTACTGGATGGACCAGCGCTGTTCCTGCACCGTCTCCGCCGACGTATTGTGGGTCGAAGTCCTCGAGCGCGAACAGGAACTGCTGATTGATCTCCGGCGTGATCGTGAAGTCCAGAGGCTCGTAGGTGTCTCCAGCTTCCATTTCGTGGGCAAATTTCGGTTCGTTCACATTCACCTGCCCCGTTTGTCCCGGATCGATTGTCCCGGATCGATTGTCATAGACAGTTACGCCAAGCTACCTTAGCGGACACGGGGCATTTGTCGACGGAGGTGACCGAGGGCGGTTCACCGGTCCGTTGATTGATGGACGAAGGGACGTCGAAAGTAATGCAGTTCAGGGGAAGTTGCTGATGAGGCTCGAGGGACAAGTTGCGATAGTCACCGGTGGCGGCCGGGGAATCGGCCTGGCGACCGCAAAGCGGCTGGCCGAGGAAGGTGCCGCCATCATGATCGGGGAAATCGATGCCGCGTTGGGCGCGTCGGCAGTCGAAGAATTGAAGGGCGAGGGGCACACTGTCGCATGCGTTCAATGCGATGTGACCGATCCTGGACAGGCGGCACACCTGGTTGAGGAAACGATGGCGCAATTGGGTGGACTCAACATCCTCGTTAACAATGCGGGTATCACGCGTATCGGGGAATTTCTCGAAACGGACATCGATGATTTCGACGCGGTCATCGACGTCAATTTGCGCGGCGTCTTCATCATGTCCCAGGCGTCCGCGCGGGAAATGGTCCGGAACGGCACCAAGGGCGCGATCGTCAATATCTGCTCGGTAACCGCCTTCGCCGGGATGGCCAATCAGATTGGTTACTGCACGTCTAAGGCTGGTGTCTTCCAGCTCACCAGAAGTGTCGGGCTCGCTCTGGCGGACAAGGGTATCCGGGTGAATGCCGTCGGCCCCGGAACCGTGCTCACCGACATGTCGGCAGGAGTCCTGGATTACGATACCAATCCCACGGTGATGAATCAGGTCCTTGCACGCACGCCGCTGGGCCGCCTCGCCGAGCCCCTGGATATCGCCAATGCCGTACTGTTCCTGGCCAGTGACGATGCATCCTATCTCACCGGCCACACGATATTCATCGATGGTGGCCGGCTGATCCAGAACATCGTCCTGCCGTTCGAGGCTGCTTAAACACCGAGGACACTGGGGAATTCCCGCGAGCGGCTCGTTGCGGCTTTCGTTCCGCAGGTTTAGTGCGCGAAGCGCTTCATGCCGCCATCGACATAGAGAATTGAGCCGCTGATCTGCTGCGCCTTCGGTGAGGCCACGAAAGCGACGAGAATGCCGATATCTTCCGGATCACCGAATACGCCAGCTGGAATGTTGGCTGCTGCAAAGGTCGCCTCTACATAACCTGGGTAGTTGCGATCGGTCTGCTCCGAGTGGATGCGGCCCGGGATGATGCAGTTGGAGGTGACGCCGTCCTTAGAATTCTCCCGCGATAAGCCTTTGGACCATGCCTGGACCGCCGCTTTGGCGCAGGTTGCGGCGTTGATGCTGATGGGTTCCATGGTACCGGTAACGCTAACGATTCGGCCCCACTTGCGCCCGACCATGCCGGGGATGAACAGATCGGAGACACGGCGCACCGCCCACCAGTTCAGGTTCATGGCGTCGATCCAAATTTGCTCGTCGCTGCCCACCGGTGCGGGTATCGCAGCGCCGGCATTGTTGACCAGGATATCTAGCCGACCAAAGGCGTCGTCCACGCCTTTCTTAAGGTTAGCCGCGGCATCGTCGGCCATGATGTCCTGGAAGATGACGGCCGGGCGGGTGAAATCTGCGGCGGCAATCTCATCGGCAATCTGTTCGAGCTGGTCGCCGCGCCGCGCCGTGATGGCCACCTTGCAGCCTTCCTCGGCCTATATTTTCGCCGTCCCAGCACCGATCCCCGAACTCGCCCCGGTGACCAGTGCGACGCGGTCTTTGAGTTGTAAGTCCATGAAGTTTCTCCTCGATCAGTGATTGATTCGATGTGATCGAAATAAATCTACACACCCCCCTCCAAACCTTCCCCCTTCCAGGTGGGAGGATGAAAAGTCTTCCCACTTGGGTCTCCTCTCCCTAGCAGGGGGAGGGTCAGGGTGGGGGTGGATTATTCGGCCGTTACACCGTTGATCATATGCGGTTGCCCTCCGCGTCCGCGTAACGAACGAGGACTTTGCCCAGGTGCTCGCCCTCCAGCTTCTGATGTAGATACTCCGGCGTGGACTCCATACCGTCCACGACGACGTTGTGCATCTTCAACTGATCGGCGCGCAGCAATGCCCCGAGGCGGTCGATGACGTAGGGGTAGATGCTCTCGTAGGCATAGCGATTAAACGCATGAACGGTGGTTTCCTGGGACCAGATATGGCGCAGATTGGCCATGTCCTTCTCGGGTGTGGTGCTGTTATTCGCCGCCACGCGGCCAACCAGCAAGATGTGGGATCGTTTGGCCAGGATTTCCGACACGGCATCCGCCACCGGCCCGCCGACCAGGTCGAAGTAAAGGTGCACGCCATCCGGGCATGCGGCCGCTAGATCTTTCTCGAAGCTATCGGACTTGTAATCGACAGCGGCATCGGCGCCGACCTCGTCCTTCACGTATGCGCACTTCTCTGGGCCGCCGGCAATGCCGACAACACGCATGCCGCCGATTTTTCCGAGTTGCACGGCATAGCACCCCAACGCGCCGGCAGCGGAGCTGACCACCAGGGTCTCGCCCGGCATTGGCCGCGCTGTCTGGGAGAAGGCTAGATATGGCGTCTGCCCTGGAGAGGATAGCGCCGTCATCCATTCCTCCGCCGTATAGTCCTGTGAGACGACTTTGACGTCTTTTGGCGTGACCACGGCGTAATCCTGCCAGCCCTGGCGTCCCATTACCGTGGCGCCGACCGGTAATTCGCCGCACTCGCTCTCAACGACCCGGGAGAACGTATCGCAACTGATCAGTTCGCCGATATCAAACGGCCGGATGAAGTTCTTGAAGTCTTTGGTCCTCATCCCCTGCCAGGCGGAGAGTCCCGCCACTTCGATGGCCACGAGAGCGTGTCCATCAAGCAAAGGTTCGGTCGGGACTCGCTGCAGCTCAAAGTTCTCGGGACCCGCCAGAAGCTCAGGACGGGAGCGCAGTACGAAGCGACGGTTTTCAAGAGTTGCGATGACGTGATACTCCATAGGTAACGATTGCACGATCGATAAATGGGAGCCCGGAATGAGTCAAACCCTTCAGCCGAATGTCGACGAAAATGCCTCGGCGACGCCGGTGGCACATGCCGCTCCGGACGAGGACTCCTCCCTGTTTTACCGCGATATGACCCGCGAGGAATTCCTCTTTCAGTTCACGCCTCAAATCCATGTTCCGGAGCACGCGATCTGGAAAAACCAGTGGACCTTGGCAAGCGAGCTCGCCCGCACGAAACGCGAGGGCATTCTTCGTGTTCCCTACGGGCCCACCCCGGGACAGACACTGGATATATTCCCAGCCGAGAAGCCCAATTCCTCGATAAACATCTTTGTCCACGGCGGCTTCTGGCGGTTTCTGGACAGCTTCGATCACCACCTTGTCGCGCCGGCGGTCCTGGATGCTGGTGGGGCGTCGATTTCGCTGAATTACGACCTCTGTCCGACCGTTCCGCTCACCGAGGTGATTCACCAGGTCCGTACAGCCGTAAAATGGGTTTGGGAAAACGCTGAAAAAGCCAATGGGGACCGGGACAAGATTTATATCTCGGGCCATTCTGCCGGAGGCCATCTGGCCTCAATGCTGTGCCGGGACGATTACCTCGAGGATCTCGGATTGCCGCACGACGTCGTTAAAGGTGGCACGATCGTCAGCGGCATCCTGGATCTGGAGCCGATCCTTATGGTCCCCGGCGCCGAGGAATTACTGGTTGAACCGGACAAGGTGCGTGCGGTAAGCGCGACCTACATGCCTCCCGCGCCGCATATCCCTCTCGTCGTTGCCGTTGGCGGCAGCGAAACCAGGGAATGGATCCGCATGACCGATGAGTTCGTGGACGTTTTGAAAGAACAAGGGAGTCAGGTCACGTATCTGAAGCCCGAATTGGATCAGCACTTCTCAATTCTGTTCTCGCTTGGCAATCCCCTGACGCCGCTGTGTTCGGAGATGCTGAAGCAGATGAACCTCATGAATTGAGGGGTGCGGCGCCCCTTAACTATTTCTTGGCGGCCACCGCGCAGATTTCGACCTTCCAATGATCCTGCGCGAGGCCGGCAACGACGACCAGCGCTGCCGCCGTACGTGGCGCGTCGTCACCCGTCCCCAACACCTTGGCCCGCCCGGCCCGATATCCCGGGATGTGGTCCTTGCTGTCACGTACGTGCGGGTCTCGATTAGGTCCTCCAGATCTATGCTCCGTTCGCGTAGAATGGTTTGGATGTTGAGAAATATCTGCTCTGTTTGACCCTCCATGTCATCGGACATCGTACCGTCGGGCCGCACACCGACCTGCCTCGCGACGTAGATCGTCCGTTCGCCAGCCTCCACCTCCACACCCTGGCTGATGGGTGAGAATGGTGCTGCCATTGACGCCGGGTTGAAGCGATGGACCATAACTGCCTCTCTTTCGTGGAATTGAGTGTTGAACGTGAGGGCAGTTAGTAACGTGGTGAAATGTCTCCGATCAGGTCAGTGAATAATGCTGTCAGACCCCGAAATGGAGTCTGACATCAATATTTATCCGCGAGGCTATTTCTTGGCGGCGACGGCGCAGATCTCGATCTTCCATTCAGGCCGGGTCAGGCCCGCGACCGTTATCGTCGCGGCGGCCCATTTGGGCGCGTCGTCGCCTGATCCCACGGCCTTCTCCCGGCCCGCGCGGTATCCGGGAACGTCGGCCCTGTTGATGATGAAGGTCTGGGTCGATACGAGATCATCCAGATCCATACCTTTTTCACGGAGCACGGCTTGGATGTTGAGGAACGCTTGCTCCGTCTGGTCCTCCATGCTTTCAGGCACCGTACCGTCAGGCCGCATGCCGACCTGTCCGGCGACAAATATAGTCCGCTCTCCCGCCTCGACTTCGACGCCTTGGAAGTAGGCCGCAACCGGCGCCGCCATGGTGGCGGGATTGTATCGATCAACCATAATTTCTTCTCTTTCCCAATTGGAATTGATGAAAACGTGAAGGCAGCAACTTGCGTGACGCGGCGGCCACGATCAAGTGATGGCACGAGCAAGACGAAGCGAATGCAGTTCTCTGAAAGAAGTCCGCCGCCCCAAGCTTTTCATGCGTGGGTCCCGATGATATGTGAGCGGGGTCGGAATTCCATCGACGGGGTGTTGTTCAGCGCCAGCGTGTGAGGAAACCGTCGTGCGGATGGGTACCCAAGTGGTTGAAGGGACCGGTCTTGAAAACCGGCAGGGGTTTACGCTCCTCGTGGGTTCGAATCCCACCCCATCCGCCAATTAGTTGACGTAACTATTTGTAATTAACAAATAAAATAAACCTAGAATTATAGTGTCCCACATAACATCCCACACTATGTGACCGCCTAAATGCCCCTACTCTTCCTTATCGCGGCGTGCCAATAAAGTTCACAATGGTAAAATATGGTCAGACTTAGATGCCCACCCACAAAGACATTGCTGGATCGTTCGACCGCAATTTTTCCGCCGAGGAGCTATTAACCACCACGGCGCCAGCCCGAGGAGCGAGTTCAAGCAAGAGGTTAACCTCAAACCGCCTAATCCTTTGCATCATCAAGTGACTAGTAGGTGGCCGTCAAGAAATGTTCCGGGACCTTTTTCGGTGCATCGCCAACGTCACACCAATCACTTCTCTTTCACCCGCTTAATCTGCCGATAGAAGATAGAGTACCCGGTTCGTAATCAGCAGGTCGGAGGTTCGAGTCCTCTCTGCAGCACCACCTTTTCTGCGGGTTTAGGCAGTATGCTAACTGCCGATGCCGTGCAATAGGTACCAAATAGGTACCACCTCAACGTATATTTGATAGCTAATTGGTGGGGATGGATGGCCTGCCACCACCATTGATTTAGCCA
>Ga0114999_10003883_pt1 | contig 18440 bp, 17 predicted proteins | sample ArcticOcean_MG_C_3_FD_89820 | JGI IMG/M metagenome (GOLD analysis project Ga0114999, IMG submission 89820) | Marine microbial communities from western Arctic Ocean - ArcticOcean_MG_CB8_126 | ecosystem: Environmental > Aquatic > Marine > Oceanic | place: Arctic Ocean: Canada Basin | collected...
CCAGTAAATGGAGTGCGCGATGAAAATCGGGAGTCAGCCAGCCACAGTTTGCCTGAAGACTCACCGCTTGTTCCACCAGGAGCTTAAAGGGTGAAAAACTAATTTCGACATCCGGATCATAATGCCCTTCAACGACAATCCGCCCGCGCCACCCGGCGATATCCATGGCGAGTTTTAGTTCGTTTTTCGTTTTTCCGCATACGATGACGACGTCGAAACCTTTAATAATTTCTTTAAGATCTTCAGCGTACCCACTCTTATTTAAATCGATAATATGATCCGCACCCAGGTCCTGACCCAATCTTAATCGATTACTCCCACTCCCGACTAAAACGATTTTTGAAGGTGAAGATAACCGCGCGACCTGCAGCGCCAATAGCCCAATAGGGGTCGCTCCGATGATTGCCACGCTCTCACCCGTCTGGAGATTGGACTGACCAATCACCGCGACTGCATTAGCCAGGTTTTCGACCATCGCTCCCTCGAGTAGATTCACGTTATCGGGAAGCTTAAATAGATTTCTCTCGGGGAGAACACAGTATTGAGCAAAGCCGCCGTCGAGAGTAAAACCAAGGGTTTTTAATGTATCACAATAATGGGTGTCCCCGACGCGGCAAGCTCCGCACTGCCCGCATACGACATAGGAATGAACCGCAGCTTTATCTCCCGGTTTAGCAAATTTGACCGCTGGGCCACAGGTGTCAACCACACCTGAAAATTGATGACCGGGTATAAGTGGATAACTTATTGACTCGTGAATTCCTTTTTGGATTCGCAAATCATTCCGGCAAATTCCTGCGTTCGCTATCTTTATTCGGACTTCATCCTCAGCAGGTTCAGGGACCGGCCTTTCAACCAGACCAAAATTTCCGGGTCTAGCTGTTACAATCGCTTTCATCCGGTTACTAAACGATTATGGTCTTTGGGTGTAAGTTTACTTTCGATCTGCTGGGAAAAATCTATAAAGGTTTCACTCGGTGAATTGCCGGTCGTATCCAGGACAATTCGATTGCGAATCAACGAATCGTTAAACTCCTCTTCCTCGACTTCGGTGATTGGATCCTTGTTCTCGCCTGGGACAACAATGCTCTCATCGTTCCCTCTCCTTATCACCAGATGGTTATCAATCTGCGGCAAAACAAAATGATCGTGCCACCTAACATAAGGCATCCCCGTCTTTTCTATTATCCATTCCCCTATCGCTTTAGCGAGTGTTGATTTCCCCACATACTCGCAACCCATTAGAATGATATTCATTTTCGTACGTACCTTCGTCTGCGTCTCTGAATTACTTAATAGAAAAATAAAATTACGTTTATAAGCGAGATAGACGAACTCCTCTTCAAAATTTGCGGCTCCACTCTTTAGGCCAGCGCTCGACAACAACTTTTGTCTGCGTATAGAATTCCACTCCGTGACGACCCTGGGCGTGAAGATCACCGAAAAAACTATCCTTCCAACCGCTGAATGGATAAAACGCCATCGGGGCTGCGACACCGATGTTTATTCCGATATTTCCCACTATGCATTCATGGCGAAATTTTCGCGCTGCCGCCCCACTTGAAGTAAAGAGACAGGCCATATTGCCATAGCGGTTACTATTGATGAAGGCGATCGCCTCTTCGATATCACTTGCATGGATAAGACTTAAGACCGGACCAAATATTTCTGTCTTCGCAATTTCCCCGTGCGGGTCTACCTCGTCGAGTACCGTGGGAAAAATAAAATTGCCGTTATCGTAGCCACTAACCTTTGCGCCGCGGCCATCGACAACTATTTTCGCTCCTTCTTTGGCACCAAGGCCAATAAAGTTTTCGATGCGACTTTTGCTCTCAGCAGAAATCACGGGCCCCATTTCTATTCCCTCATCCCAGCCGTACCCAACTTTTCGGTTTCTCGCTACATCGATAATCGCATCCTTAAATTCGTTGCTCTTATCGCCTACTGTGATTGCCACCGAGCCCGCCAGACACCGTTGTCCGGCACAACCATAAAAGCTGTCCGCCGCCATTTGCGTCGTCATTTCTATATCGGCGTCCGGCATTACGATGATTGGATTTTTGGCGCCACCCTGGCATTGGGCACGCTTGCCGTTTGCCGTGGCACGGCCGTAAATATATCTAGCAACCTCGGTCGAACCGACAAAGGATACCGCGCTGACCAGGGAATGATCAATCAAGGCATCCACCGTCTCTTTATTGCCTTGAACCAGTTGTACGACACCAACAGGTAATTCCGTCTTTTCAAGCAGCGCGAAGATTTTGTGCGCTGTCAGCCCCAGTTTCTCGCTCGGCTTTAATATAAAACTATTTCCGCATGCTATGGCATATGGCAAAAACCAGAATGGTATCATACCGGGAAAATTGAATGGTGTAATCGCAACGACTACGCCTAAAGGTTGGCGAATCATGTGCTCATCAATGCCGCTCGCAATATCTTCATTATTGTACCCTTGCATGAGTATCGGCGCGCCACAGGCGACTTCGATATTTTCAATTCCCCTGCGCAGTTCACCGATAGCTTCACCTTTGGTCTTCCCGCACTCTTCAGTAATCGCATGCGCCAGGTCCTCAATATTTTCTTCAAAGAGGTTTTTAAGTTTAAAAAGAAACTGGATTCTCTCCGTCACCGGTGTCCGCATCCATCCCTCAGAGGCCTGGTGCGCACGCTGCACGACTTCATCCACTTCGCCGGCGGGAGTCACGGGAATTTCCGCGATTGTCTGCGCCGTCGCGGGATTGATGATTCTTAGTTTTTGAGCAGCCGACGAATCGACCCAATGGCCGTTGATGTAATTTTTTAATATTTTCATCCGATTCCAGTCTCCTTCAAGTATTCCCTCGTTCGCTTAGCAATAGGTAAGGGCTTGTCAAATGGCGCAGGATACATGTCCTGTTCGACGATTCCGAATCCTTCGTAATCGATTTCTTTTAAAAGGTCGCGAAAGGCGATAAAATCGACCGCCCCTTTGGATGGCTCGCAGAACATATCCATGCCCACCGCTTCACCGAAGGGGATATTTTCCTCTTCTACTTTCTTTTGCAATTCTGCATCCACACTTTTCAAATGAAGATAGGGAATTCGCTCGTGATGCTTCCGCATAAAATTCACGGGATCACCCTTACGGTATGCGTGATGTCCGACGTCGAAACAAATGGAAATAAGATCCTTGTCCGTATCGACAAGAAATCTCTCAATTTGATCTTCATATTCAACATGCGTTTCCGCGTGGGGATGAAAAACCAGGGTGAGACCGAATTTTTCTTTAATTAATTCCGCAACTTTATTCGTTGTATCAATCAATCTTTGCCACCCGTCATCATCAAGCGTAGCGGGTTTAATCGGTTCACCGGTAAATGGGTTGGTATAAGTGTTATCGATGAGGACAAGGTATTTTGCGTTCAGCTTTGCGAGATTTTCTCCCGCACCCATCACTTGCTTTTCCAAACTCGGCCAGTACTCGGGATCATCGAGAAACTCCATTGCAAATGTCCCACTCACTTTCAGGTTTCTTTTGTCGAGCTCACCTTTTAGGGTATCAAAATCCGTCGGTAGATAGCCGTAAGGGCCCAGTTCAGTCCACTCGTAGCCTGCTTCCACTATTTCATCCAAATACCGGTGCCATGGCGTCTGTTTCTCATCTTCTCCAAACCACACGCCCCAGGAGTCCGGGCCTGTTCCAATCATAACATTCATCTTCTATCCTTTAATTGACTTATTAAATTAGTAATGGAATCGCTGCCATTTTTTCCGGCCGGTTTCATATTCTGCGCGTATTTTTCGAGTTACCGGTGACTGGCTTACTTCCGCCGTCGCCGCGTCCCACCATGCGCCCCCTCCGGCTGCATAGCGATGCTTTTCGGTTTCAACTACAATTACACAGCTGCGTTTTTCTTTCCGCGCTTCCTCTAAAGCCTGTTTCAATTCTTTTTCATTCCTCACATGCCAGCCACGCGCGCCCATGCTCTTTGCGTTTTCAGCAATATCAATTTTTAAATAGTCGCCCGCGAGACGTCCTGTCTTTTTACTTTCGCGCTTGCGAAACTCATTGCCGAAACTGATCCCTGATCGCCACATCTGCAATCGCCGGATAATCTGAAACCCGTGATTATCTGAAACAACGACCGTAATTTTTAAGTCTTCCTGTATCGCTGTCACGATATCTGTCGGATTCATCAAGTAGGTGCCATCGCCAATGAAAACATAGACTTCTCCCTTTGGCTGCGTCATCCTTATCCCCAATCCCGCCGGCAATTCCCAACCCATACAGGAGTTTCCGAATTCCAGTAGACAGCGGCGACCGCCTGTTGCATCCCATAATTTCAGTAAGTCTCCGGGTGCTGCACCGGCCGCGGCGACTACCGTATCTCCGTTTTTAGCCTCGTCGTTGAGTGTCTTGATTAAATGGCCCTGGCTCATCGCCTCCTTAGGAAATGTATGTGTAGATTCTTTTGCCGTTAATTTTTCCCATTTGCTTATCGCCTTACTGATAGCCTTTGCATAAGCGGATCGAGGTTTGATTCCGGCGCTGCGGCAGGATTTATGCAATGCGTTCAAGCTTTCCCTCGCATCTGCAGTGATGGGAAGAGCTCCCTGCTTAAAGGCGTCGAACCCTGCTAAATTGATTCCGATAAATTTAACATCCGGATTGTGGAACAGTGTTTGTGAACCTGTGGCGAAATCAGCCATCCGCGTGCCAATGCACAGGACCAAGTCAGCCTTAGCTGCTAATTCTACCGAAGCCGAAGTACCTTCAACCCCGTGTCCCCCAAGGAGCATGGGAGTCGATTTGCGAATGCAGCTTTTACCCCCGAAAGTCTCAGCTACCGGGATGCCAAAGGTATCCACGAATTTCAGTAGTTCCCCGCTGGCGTCAGAATAATGGACCCCGCCTCCCGCAATGATCAACGGGCGTTTCGCTTTCTTTATCAACTGTGTCGCTTCGGCAATGCGCTGAGGCTGAGGCAGCGCTCTCTCAATCCGCCATATTCTTTTTTCAAAGAAATGTTGCGGATAATCATAGGCGTGAGATTGGACGTCTTGGGGAAATGCAATTGTTACCGTGCCCGTATTTACGGGATCGGTGAGCACACGCATGGCATTCGGTAAGGCGGTGAGAAGATGTTCAGGCCGCAAGATGCGGTCAAAAAAACGGCTGACCGGTCGGAAGCAATCGTTGACACTAACATCAGCTGAAATGGGATGTTCCAATTGCTGAAGAACCGGGCCCTGGTAGCGTGTGCCAAAATAGTCGCTCGGAATGAGGAGCACAGGAAGCCGATTAATCGTCGCGGTCGCGGCACCCGTTATCATATTGGTCGCGCCCGGACCGATGGAAGAAGTGCAAGCGAACGTGGATAATCGTTTACTGGCCTTGGCAAAACCGGAGGCAACATGTACCATTCCCTGCTCATTGCGCCCCTGGAAATAGGGTAATTCTTTTCCGCATTCTTCCAAGGCTTGTCCCAAACCCGTCACATTACCGTGTCCGAATATGCCAAACATTCCGGCGATCAGACGGCGCCGCTCCCCGTCCAGTTCACTGTATTGAACCTGAAGATATTTCACCATCGCCTGAGCTGCTGTCAGGCGAATCTTTTTCGATATTCTTTGCGCACTCATCTCCCGACTCTCCTATTACTCTATATTAAACCTCATTTATTTATAAGGTGGAGCGGGCTGTCCCTAGCACGCTTCTTTCATAATTCTCATATAATCTTTAAACAACGCGCCAAGTCCAGCGCGTTCCACCTGTTCTCCGCATTCACGCTTTTCCGCCTATCCCCATTCACGCGTTTTCGCTCTTCAATAGTCTTCGTATTCTTCACGGGAAGGACTGAATACTTCGACGTAGACCGTGTCCTCTAACGCTTCGGTTCCGTGAGTCACACCGGCTTCGATACAATATGCTTCTCCGTCTTTCGCCTCAAACACATTGTCCCCGAGAAAACGGACGTGCCCGCTGACCACGTATCCTATTTGCACCGGGGGATGATTGTGTAAGGGTATCTTCGCCCCCTTCTTTAAAGTAAAGTGACACAACATCGCTTCTTTATTATATGCCAGTGTTTTGCGTGTGACACCGGGAGGGTTTTCTACTGCTTTTGCTTCGTCTAGATTTTTCTGCTTCATCTTTAGCTAATTTACTCTGTTGGTTAATCTTTCCACATTTCCGGGTTTAAAAGGTGTGCCGGTCTCTCGCCTTGGCAAACCTGTATCACTTGCTTAATCGCTATCGTCCATAATTTGTCTTTGCTCACATCGGTAAGGCCCGCAATATGCGGTGTAGCGACAATATCAGGGCGATTTAGATATGGGTGGTCAGTTGGTGCTGGTTCCTTCTCGTAGACATCGATACCCGCTCCTGCTAAATGACCACTGTCGAGAGCACCGAGCAATGCTTTTTCCTCCAACAATCCGCCACGTGCGCAATTCAAGAGATACGCGCCTTTCTTCATTAACCCTATATTCTCCGTGTTAATCGCATGGTGTGTGTCATCAGATAATGGCATGTGTAAAGAAACAACATCCGCGGATTTCAATACGTCCTCGAGCGTGGGGACTAACTTGACCCCCAGTTCTACCGCGCGTTCAGGAGTAATATAGGGATCGAATACGATGATCTCCATCCCGATTCCGCGCGCAATTTTTGAGACGTGACCGCCTATGCGGCCCAGCCCGACAAGCCCTAAAGTCTTACCGGCAAGTTCCCAACCTTTATAAGTATACATATAATCCCGCTTACCCCCCTCGAGCATATCGGCTTCTACTTGCTTAACCTGCCGGGTTATCGAGAAAAGCAGGGCAATCGTAAGTTCAGCGGTGGAGATAGTGGGTCCATCCGGTGTATGACAAACAGCGATGTTTCGTGCCGTGGCATCAGCTATATTGATATTATCGTACCCAATACCCGTGCGTGAGATAACTTTTAATGTGGGAACCTGGTCAAATAAATCTCCATTGTATTGTATTCTTGCCGACACGACGGCGCCATCAGCTCCAGGTAAACTGGCTGTGGACCCGTCTGGTATTTCCGCGCGTGCGCCGGTCTCTTCAGCCACACCGTCCAATAACGGGAGATATTTATCAGGGATTGCTCTATCAGACCATATTTTAATCATATCTCCCCACCCTACGGGTTGACTAGAAGGCTTCAACTAGATTTTTCATCCCATTGGCCAGGACTCCGCCGTCCGAACCGACAGCGATAAAGGTGAAGCCGTCTTCCTGCGCCTGTTTGATCTGTCCGGTATTTGCGAGGAGAATTCCCGCCGCTTTACCCGCGCTAATACAGGCCGCGTTTACTTTGGCGACTGCATCTCGATAGGTGGGATGATCAAATTGACGGCTGATCCCATAGTTCGTCGTCAAATCGGTTGGTCCGACAAAAAGGACGTCGATACCATCGATGGCTGCCATCGCTCCGGCATTTTCCACTGCTTCTACCGTTTCGATCTGCGCCACCGTCACCAGCTCTTCATTGGCTGTGGCATAATAATTATCAAAATCCTGTCCGAACTGGCAGGCCCGGTTAAGGCTGGCGACCCCCCGAATTCCCTGCGGTGGATAGCGCATCGAGCTTACAGCCAGATTGGCTTCTTCCATATTGCTCACCCAGGGAACCATGACCCCGCGCGCCCCCAGATCCAGCACGCGTTTATAACGGGGCGTTTCATTTGCCGCGATACGCACAAACGGTTCCGCGTTTGTATTACCGATCGCCTGTAATTGGTGAACCAGTGTTTCGTGATCCCCCACACCGTGTTCCAAATCGATCAGGAGCCAGTCAAAGCCGGCTTTGCCCGCTATCTCAACCGTTATAGGCGATCCTAAATTTATAAATGTGCCTTTGAGAATTTCCCTCTTGAGAACGCGCTGCCGAAAAGTTGCCATAAATTTTTTTAAGAGGCTGGAAATTAATCCCGGTTCAAGTCCCTCTGCAAACAAAAAACATAAATTCTTTGACCCTATCGTTTTGAAGAATAGGCTACTCATTCTGCCGATGTGCTGCGCTGGGTGCAATTAGTGTGATGTTAATAAAAACCATTATCAGGGAGTTTGAATGAAACGCTGGGTGCTGCTGACGCTCTTGCTCTATAGCCTTTGTCTGTCCGTCGTGGTCGTGCCGCTTTTTTGGGCATTCTCCGGTGAAGGTAACGGGTTGCTTCAATTCTTCTACATTTGGTTTGTCCCCATTTTAATCTTGAATCAGGGTGTCTTGTTGCTGGTCCCGATTGCCGTTGTTCGCGAAAGACCAGTCAAGAGACGCAATAGTATTCTCTCCGCGGTGATGGGGGCTATCCCCATGGCGGCCCTCGCCCTCGGATTCTTTGGATGCATCGCCATCATGTTCTGGGGAGAAGAAGCGGTAGATAATTTCTTATTTGCATGGCCTGCTCTGATCGTACTCGCCATTTTCTGGCTGTTTTGGGGAATGGTCTTCTACAAAAACTCAACGATCAATGATCCGAAAGCATTCAGCTCATACCTGACCCGTTGGTTATTGCGCGGGAGCATACTTGAATTACTCGTTGCCATCCCAAGCCATATTATCTCCCGACAGCGGGAAGAATGCTGTGCCCCACCCTTTACCTTATTGGGTATAGCAACAGGTCTGGCGATAGCCTTACTGTCATTTGGTCCAGGTGTTTTCTTTCTCTTCACGCAAAGAATTAAAGCCAAGAATGGAAAACAGAAGAACACATGAACTTTTGAAATGCTGTTTACCAATACCTGAAACTTACAGGTCTCAACTCTTATTCATCCCTAACAAAATTAATAAATGAGAGTAATAATAATTGGCGGAACAGGCCATGTTGGCACCTACCTCGTGCCGCGTCTAATCAAAGCGGGGCATGAAGTCATTTCCGTCAGTCGTCAGGAACGTTCGCCCTACCAGTCAAACGCCGCGTGGAACGCTGTGCGGCAGGTCCAGATTGATCGCACTGAGGCGGAACAGGAGGGTAACTTTGGAGATCAAGTTCGTGAACTGAAAGGTGACGCGGTCATTGACATGATTTGTTACAAACCAGAAAGCGCCCGACAGTTGGTTGAGGCCTTGCGCGGTCAGGTGCAATTTTACCTGCAGTGTGGCACACTCTGGATTCATGGTCACAGTGTTCGTGTCCCGACCGAAGAATCGCAGCCGCGCAATCCATTCGGCGATTATGGCATCAATAAAAACGCGATCGAATCATACCTCCTAAAGGAAGCAAAAATGTCCGGCTTTCCGGCTACCGTATTGCATCCAGGTCATATCGTTGGGCCGGGTTGGATCCCATTGAATCCAGTCGGAAATTTTAACCCACAGGTTTTTGCCCGGCTTGCGCGGGGCGAAAAAGTAACCTTGCCGAATTTGGGGATGGAGACCGCAAATCATGTCCATGCTGATGATGTCGCCCAGGCTTTCATAAAAGCATTGGCCAATTGGAGCAACGCGGTCGGTGAAAGCTTCCATGTCGTAGCGTCAACGGCCCTGTCTTTGCGCGGATACGCTGAGTCGATGGCTGCGTGGTTTGGACAACCGGCTCACCTCAGCTTCCTCCCCTGGGAAGAGTGGAAGAAGACAGTTTCAGAGGAAGAGGCAAGAGGAACCTGGGATCTTATTGCGCACAGTCCCAGTTGCAGCATCGCGAAAGCCCAACGTCTGATTGACTATCAACCGCGTTACTCTTCGTTGCAGGCCGTACAAGAGTCAGTGCAGTGGCTGATTGATAATGAGGGGCTTCTCTCTGAATCAGACTAAATCCCGGTCAATAGATCACAGTTTAAAAGGGACCTGACTAGTAAAGATCATCCTTGTACTCTTCAACCCTGAAGTTTCGCATGATTACTTTTGATGTCCGGCGTTCGCTTCGATCCTTGTTTTGGGCCCGCTCTTTCATTTTGCGCTTGGCTTTCTCCACCTGCATGACATGCCGGGCACTTTCCTGTTTCTGAGCGAACCGTGTTTCATTTTTCAGCATCAGAAAACTATCGTAGCGATAGGTAGTTAGCGTACCTTCACGCAAAGCGGCCTCGATGGCGCAGCCCGGTTCGCCATGGTGGGAACAGTTTGTGAAGTGACACCGGCTTGCGATCTCATGAATATCGGAAAAACTTTGCTCGAGAGACGATTCATCACCGTGCAGTTTCACTTCTCTCATTCCCGGCGTATCAATGATGATTCCCCCCTGCGGAACGACGATCATTTCGCGCCATGTGGTTGTGTGCCGACCTCGAAGGTCCTTCTGCCTGACGGCTCCCATTTTCAAGACTTCTCCTCCCAGGATTGCATTGATGAGGGTCGTTTTCCCCACCCCAGAGGACCCCAGAAAGGCAACCGTCTTTCCTTCCCGGATATATGTGGAAATTCTGTCCAATCTCTCGTTATTAAGAGCGCTTACAGTACAGATAGGTGCATCGCCCGCGATCGGACGAAGCATATCCGTATATTCTTCCGGATCAGATTGTAGATCGGATTTGCTAAGAACGATAACTGCTTGTGATCCACTGCTCGTGACCAGAGTCAGATAGCGTTCTACGAGTCTAACACTGATTTTGTGATCGAGTCCAAACAGCAGCATGTAATAATCGACGTTGCTGGCGATAATCTGACTGGAGGTGCGCCTACCCTCGTTGTTTCTTCCCATCACCTGCCTTGTAAAAGCGTTCCGTCGAGGGAGAAGCGATTGCACCCTGAAAGGTGTGCGTAGATCCTGAGCGCCATCGACAAGTATCCAGTCGCCGATGGTGGGAAACTCGGAAGGATCCAGGCACGAATCTATAAAGGAACCAGGCAGGAATGCCCTTCCTTCACCGAATTCACTTAGAATGATGTACTCGCTGCGATTAACGCGAGCGATGCGAGCTGGGATTGAATTCCGATGAGCCGTCGCGATTCTTTCGAAAAGATTCTGCCAATGGTTGTCCCAGCCCAATTGGTTGAGTGTGTATTGCATAAAGTGTATAGGTTAGATTTTGGTTTTAAAATTCGGATTTATTGCGTGGATTGGCGGTGGGACTTGCGTGCACGAGGAATCTGAAGGGAAGCTAAGTTGCGCCAATTGGTTGCCCGATTCAGGTCTCTTCACTAGCAGAGCAGGTGTGCTCGAAGAACCTGCCACCTAATCCGCAGACAAAAAAGCCGCGACTTCCAAAATTGCCGCAGCTACACGTAAAGTTTAAAGGCTTACGGTGCCTCTCATCTATAGGCAGAGGCGGCAATCAAGATATTTAAACTGCAATTTATATTATGCATGGGTTCCGCCTCCTTTCTCAGGTTAAGATTAGAATATATAGACAGCTTAATCGACAGGGAGCGATGGTCAAGACTGTATTCTATTTTCATCGGAGATTGTTTCATTAGCAAGTCAGTTGACCCATACCAGCACGGACCACCTGCTCACCATCTTCCTCTTCGTCCCAGACGGACATTTTCGAATAAGTGAATCATTATAATTTTATAAATAATTCACTCGTTAACGGAAATGATGGTTATAAGGTAAAAGATGGAGGTAGACGAAGACGAAGCTTATTATGCTAGATCATACACACAACCCCTCAGGGGTAACAGCATTTAGCCAGGTGTGCTAACCCCTGGTATAAGGAAAATTAAAAACGTGTCTCAAAGGGGCGCTGGTAAAAGGCTTCGCAATATTTAATCGTATCCACAAGATAAGTACAAAGACCAGACACCATTTTAAAATAATCGAATCATGAGTACCATAGTTTTAAACGATAAGATTTTTCAGGCAATCGATTCTATCTACACGGAAAGTCATGTATCTTATCTAACGACATGCGAAGCTCTACATGGCAATCCCTACAACATTCGCATTAAGAAATTTGGTGATGTCATCGCTACCCTTTATCCGGAAGATCCACACTTCAATCATGTCTTCAATCTCAGTACTGAATCGATTGAATGTCTTCCTAGAATCAATAGCTTCTATAAGCGTCATAAAGCTAACTATTGGATCACTTTAAACCCTCGTGATTTCTCAGATAAAGTCTCAAAATACCTTATTAAACATGGATTACAACCAGCAGGGTATCACACGAAGTTCATTCGTCGTCCCGCTAGGACACGATTGACTTCTACTCCCAGGATAAAAGTTAACCGGGTTAACGCGAACAACCTGGAATCTGTTGTAGAAACTTCGCTTGAAGGATTTGGCGCTCCCAAAAAAGCATGGAAGCGTTTGAAGCCCCGCATGCGGCTACTTCTCGATCTACCGAACACTCACTGGTTTTATGCGACTTTTAAAGGGGATCCGGCCGCTACCGGAATTCTGTATAAGAAAGGTCAGTTCGCCCTTTTATCCGGAGCTGAAACACGACCCGCGTTTAGAGGCAGAGGTTGTCATAATATCTTTACCAATACTTACAGTTTTCAAGCGCCAGAATTTTATTCTAAATTTGGATACGAATCCATGGGTGTGGTTTCCGGTTTTCCAGACCGGGTAACTAAGCATTTCTTTAAGAAAAAGTTGCGGTAGTCTCAACGCTATCCCTGCTATTTGTCTTGTGCTGGTAAAATGGTAAACGCTATATTGGGATCTATAGCATGGGCAAGTATAACTGGGATGCATCAGACTATGAACAAAGTTCCTCTGTACAGCAGATGTGGGCGCGTGAACTAATCGCGAAGCTCGATCTGAAGGGTGACGAACGGGTGCTTGACGTTGGTTGTGGTGACGGAAAGGTCACAGCTGAAATCGCGGCAAGCTTAAAAAATGGATCGGTCGTGGGTATCGACAGCTCACATGAAATGATTAAGCTCGCCCAAGACCGTTATGCAAATAGCGAGCGTTCTAATGTTAGTTTCGCCGAACACGATGCTCGCCACCTGCCCTTCAATAATGAATTCGATGTTGTATTCTCAAACGCGGCCCTTCACTGGGTGAAAGATCATCTTTCCGTTTTGCAGGGCATAAGCCGCAGTCTCTGCCCGGGGGGTCTGATGCTGCTGCAAATGGGCGGCGGCAAGCGTAACGCTGCCGATCTCGTTAGCGTATTTGAGCAGTTAATTGAGATGGATCCCTGGCGTGAGTACTTTAATAACTTCATCTTTCCCTACAATTTCTATGATCCTGAAGACTATCATCCCTGGTTGTCCGAAGTCGGTTTTGCGGTTAAGCGTGTTGATTTGATTCCCAAAGACATGGTCCATGACATCCCGGGTTTCAAAAGTTGGGTGCGGACAACATGGTTGCCCTACACACAGCGAGTTCCCGAGAGTGAGCGCGACAAGTTCCTTCAAGCAGCCATCGACGAGTACCTCCATCGCCACCCTCCAGATGATGACGGCATGACCCATCTTGGAATGCTCAGACTTGAAGTTGAAGCTTCAAAACCGTAATCCCGATAGCTTTCACGACTCTTCGCTTGCCACGGCGTAGTCCCGCGCCGGCGGGGCGAAGACGGGTCTTCGTCTTTCCCTTTATAATTACAACACGGATGGAACGCGGCCTGCGATGAGTTCATTCGAATTGTGTCCCTACCGCGTTTAATAATGTCATGAATAAAGAAGCGTGCTAAGGACAGCCCGCTCCACCCTAAACTTTATAATTCAGAGTTTTCTCTTTTTTTGTGTTTCTTGTGCCTTTTGTGGCTATCCTCTCCGTAAACTCTAACGGATTTTTTATCCCCCACCCTTCTTTTTTTTCTGCTTATTTACCGTCGGGGCCATACTTAATTTGGTCCGAGGATAAAAAGCCTGCCAGGCAAACCATTACGAAAATACCGAAGGAATGACTTCCCCGGTTTCTACATGCGTAACGACCGCCTTTCTCTTTATCAGGTCATACTCAATGGTGATTTCCACTCCATTGACACTGTCTGTGACTACTGTGTTGGGGGGAAATAATGCCAGCTCATAAGCCGCTGGATGGTCGTCGACTTTTATCCCCAGCACCCAGGTTTTCGGCGTAAGCTCTTTTCGGTACATGGATACGGGAAACATTGTTCCCCCAGACTTTTCGTAACTAGCGTAAGGATTGTGATAATAAGGTCGCTGATAACCCGTTCTCTCAGAGAGCACCTCGCCCTCGGGATGACTTTTCTTCCATTCATCCCACGTCATGTGCTCGCTGACTCGCCACTCGAGCTCTTGACCGACCATCGGACCGGCCACTGACTTCATCCCCAGCTGGGACCAAAGACTATCCGTCTCACGGTCGTATAAGAGGACATCACTCTGATTTTTATCGCGAACTTCAGTTCGTGCTGCGATTTGACGATGCCGCAACGCCGCAGATTCATATGCCCCTCGCTGACTTTTTTCTTTTTGGCCACGGTTTGCTCGTCAATGTTAACGCGGCCCCCATTCAAGTATCCAGGCAACCTCATATTACAGAGAAACCCTTTCGGGGCGGGTTGAACTGTCTGTTTCCCATGCCCTTCGACAAGACCGCGGCGATCGAAATCAGGAACACGGGCGACACACCGGTTACATTCTTTTACTATATCGACTGGGAATCTTACGCGAGTCTTCCCGATCCCCTGTTACATTTTCATGCGACCCTGAATGAAGAACACACTTCTCCCCCTGCAGGTCAAACTCCACAACCCCATGGCAAAGGTGACGGTAGTATCATTAATAAAGGTTGGGATGAGAATTATACCTTGCTTGAGATCGAGAGCTTCGAGGGACATTATGTCGGGACAGGTCTCAATGTAGAATTTAAACCTGGAAGTAAGGGAAAATGGTGGGAAGGGGACGATATGTTCGTGATCGACGGTGAGCCCTGGCCTCCCCGCCTCCATGGGACGGGAACGGAAGACTACTTTAACTTGGCCCGGGGGTTCAGACAAGAGGAATGTCGACCCGAATACGGGGTAACCTACATAGACAAAAACGAAGCAGACACTGACCAGACTGACGGTCGCTTCACTGTATATCGTTTTCACCTCAACGATCCGATAACTTTCGAAAAATCACTTCACGTATCGATCGAGCACGGGCATGCGAACGACTGCGAAGCCTACTATCGATCAGTAGCTTATTGGTACGGGCGTGTGATATCCTAACCCTTTTCCAACCACGCTTAATTTATATGTAATGAAACGGGTAATTATAATAACCTATTTGAATATCCATTTACTTCATAATTATGACCGCATAACGAAGTCATAAATAATCACTCAATAAAAGGAAACATACCCATGGCTGTACACGTATTTGGCTGTAATCATATCGTTCTAGAAGTCGGTGATCTCGACAAGGCAATCGAATTTTACACCGATGTTTTTAATCTTGAACCCATGAATGAAGGTGAAGGTGATGCTTTTTTCCAACTCGGCAATCACCAGTTCCTGGCTCTTTTTCAGTCTGATGATCCACACGTCGACAATCATCGACATTTCGGCCTCATGGTTCGAGATGACGCACAAGTTGCTGAAATTCGTGAGAAAATCAGTGAGAAATATGGACTAAAACCGATACCACCCTTTCGTTGCGACTTCCATGACCCCTGGGGAAACCGGATTCAAGTGGTGGACATGCACGATGAATCGACGGCATGGCTTCAGCCTTATGAAGAAGTTCAAAAAGTCGGGGCAAAACTGCCAGATTGAACAATTGAACTGGGATACCAAAGAATCTGAATTAGTACGGGTAGCAGTGGAAGAATCAAAAAAAGCGGGAATGTCGTGGCTGCATGTTTATTATAAACCTGAATATAAAGACTTCTATCAGAGATGCGGTTTCCGTCATACCGAAGCAGGTTTAATCAAACTTAAATAATATGAGATTGTCGCTAACTATTTCGCTAGATGATTAAGGGAACGATTCGAAAGTACCGCGACCCGGATTACGAGCAGATCGCAATAATTTTTCACAATGCAGTCCATGAACTCGCGGCAAAAGATTATAATCTCAAGCAGCTTGAAGCCTGGGCCCCTTACAATTATGATCTCGATGCCTGGAGAATAAGATGTGAAGAAAAACAACCTTTTGTTTTCGAAACCGAAGGTACATTAGCCGGTTATATCGAGATGGATCATGACGGACATATAGATCAAACTTATGTTTCGCCTTCCTTTGTGGGAAAAGGAGCCATGCATCAGCTGATGAATCACGTCAAATCCCTTGCAAAACAAAATGGCATAAACCAACTATATTCTGAAGTGTCAATTACCGCCAGGTCGTTTTTCGAACGCCATGGATTCGTCTATAGCCGTGACAATAAAGTAGAGCGTAATGGCGTAGAGTTTCTGAATTACATCCTGGTATGTGATCTGTAAAATTCTTACTTTACAGAGTATCACGTCCGCGCGCTCAGGGATCTAAGCTTGTCAATGGACCGATTGTAAGTTGAACTAGGGGCGTGAAAACCGTCGTCGTCACCGCGCCAAACCAAGTTGAGATCATCGACACACCGATCCCTAAACCGGGCCCCTACCAGGCATTGGTGAAAACCGAAGTTGCCTGCCTTTGCAATAAGACCGAACTCCTGAGCGGCCATTTTCCAGGCTTGGAGAATGCGTTTCCGTTTGCCTTGGGGCATGAGAACGTCGGCGTGGTCCAGGAAGTCGGTGCCAAAGTCCGCCATTTCACCGTGGGTGATCGCGCGGTCAGTGGACTGCTGTTTGATCTTGGCGTTGAAGGCATCGAATCCGGGTGGGGTGGGTTTTGTGAGTATGTGTTGGCTAATGATCACGAGGCCATGGTGCAAGATGGTGTCGCGGATGAAGAACACGGCTGGGATGAAGTTTTTGAGATTCAGACCCCTGTCGACAGTGATATCTCTCCTGAAGATGCGGTCTTGTTTTGCACCTGGCGCGAAGTGTTAGGCGCCTTTCGCGATTTTCATCTGAAACCGGGTGATGATGTTTTGATCTACGGGGGCGGGCCCGTGGGACTGAGTTTTGTGAAAATAGGCCGATTATTTGGACTCGGCTGGATCGGCCTGGTAGATCGACATCCCGAGAAGCGTGAACGCGCGAAACGTTTCGGCGCCAATGATGTCTTCGAGCGCGACGCCCCGGAGATTGCCGCTAAAGAACGTCAACTCGACGTCGTAGTAGATGCGATCGGTTTGCCGGAACTCGTCAGCGCCGGATTGCCGCTTCTGAAGCGCGGCGGCTCCCTGTGTGTTTATGGATTTTATGCTGGAGCTAAGGAATTCATGGTTCCGAATGCATTAGGTGATTACAACTACAACATCTTCGTACACCAATGGCCCACACGGTTGTTTGAGAAAGAAGCACAGGTACCACTCTCCAACTGGGTGCGCGAGGGCAAAATCTCAGGAGATGAATTCATCACCCATCGCTTCCCCATCGATGATATCAACGATGGCTTAGATACCGTTCGTCAGCGCAAAGTGGTGAAAGCACTGCTGACATACTAGGCTCATCCCACCTCAGTCTCCGACCGATATCCTTATGGATGGGTGGAAGCACTGGATGATGATGCACGAGGACAGATATCGAGCAGGAATACAAAGCGGAAGATGAAGTTTAAATCCAATTGATAAGCGTCTTCAACATTTACTGACCCAATTGAATTTGGTTTAAGGAAAGTGTCCCACCCGCACGCTCTAGGATCTATGCTTGTCAATGGACCGATTGTAATTTGAATTAGGGGCATGAAAACCGTCGTCGTCACTGCGCCAAACCAGGTTGAGATCATCGACACGCCGATCCCTAAACCGGGCCCCTACCAGGCATTGGTGAAAACAGAACTTGCATGCCTTTGCAATAGCACGGATGGCGGACTCGTGAGCGGCCATTTTCCAGGTATGGAGAAAGCGTTTCCATTCGCTTTAGGGCATGAGAGCGTTGGCCTGATCCAGGAAGTCGGTGCGAAAGTCCGCCATTTTAACGTGGGTGAACGTGCAATCAGTGGACTGGTGTTTGATCTTGGCGTCGAAGGCATCGAATCCGGGTGGGGTGGGTTTTGTGAGTATGTGTTGGCTAATGATCACGAGGCCATGGTGCAAGATGGGGTCGCGGATGAAGAACACGGCTGGGTTGAAGTTTTTGAGATTCAGACTTCCGTCGCCAGTGACATTGCCCCTGAAGATGCGGTCTTGTTTTGCACCTGGCGCGAAGTGTTAGGTTCCTTTCGCGATTTCCATCTGAAACCGGGTGATGACGTTTTGATCTACGGAGGCGGGCCCGTGGGTTCGAGTTTTGTGAAAATAGGCCGGTTATTTGGACTCGGCTGGATCGGCCTGGTTGATCGACATCCCGAGAAGCGTGAACGGGCGAAGCGTTTCGGCGCGAATGAAGTCTTTGATCGCGACGCCCCGGAGATTGCTGCTAAAGAGCGTCAACTCGACGCCGTGGTAGATGCGGTCGGTATACCGGAACTCGTCCGCGCCGGATTGCCGCTTCTGAAGCGCGGCGGTTCCCTGTGTGTTTATGGATTTTATGCTGGAGCTAAGGAATTCATGGTTCCGAATGCATTAGGTGATTACAACTACAACATCTTCGTACACCAATGGCCCACA
>Ga0114999_10003885_pt1 | contig 18426 bp, 20 predicted proteins | sample ArcticOcean_MG_C_3_FD_89820 | JGI IMG/M metagenome (GOLD analysis project Ga0114999, IMG submission 89820) | Marine microbial communities from western Arctic Ocean - ArcticOcean_MG_CB8_126 | ecosystem: Environmental > Aquatic > Marine > Oceanic | place: Arctic Ocean: Canada Basin | collected...
CTCGTACTCGTCGTCGTACTCAACGGCGTCGTTCTCGTACTCGTCGTCGTACTCAACGGCGTCGTTCTCATACTCGTCGTCGTACCCGCCGTCCGTGGGTTGTTGCTCACCACCCTCCAGCGGTGGGAAGTCGTTGAAATCGTCGTCCGTGGGTTGTTGCTCACCACTACATGTATCGGCCTCAAATTGATCGACGATGCCATCGCCATCGAAGTCGCAGGGGTCCTGCGCATCGACTCGTGGGGCGAGGAAGAGGATGACGGCAGCTAGGAGCAGGTATCTGAATGACATGGTGGTGTCGTTCCCAGGATTCCGAGGTGGAGGCGGTAGGACGGCCCATCGACGCGGGCCTCGCTCACCTAATGGAAATTTGGTGTCTGTGAAGTAGGTGGTTCGTCGATCATGCGGTATTTCTGGCCAAACTGACTATAAAGGATAGACAGTTAGGGGATTTTTGCCAGTGACAAGTATCACGATTTATGAGTTATAATACACGCCGGATTGCGACCCCCGATCCGTTTACGCTATCTCCCGCCAGACCATACCTTTAGCACAGTTCGCCATCGCCACGACCCCGCCAACACGGATTCGCCAAACTGTTTGAAAGTCTCCCTCGCGGATGCAGTCCGGCACAAGCTGGATACGCTGCCAAAATGCGCCGCGTCTACCTGATGAAGGACAGCGAGGGCAATATTCTGTATGTGGGCAAAGCCAAGAATCTGCGCTCTCGCGTACACTCCTATTTCCAGGAATCAGACGTATCCGACCGGGGGGGATCGAGCTCATGGTGAGCGGGGTAGAAGATCTCGATGTCATCCTGACTCAGACGGAGCAGGAAGCCCTCATTCTCGAGGCGACACAGATCAAGGCACACAAGCCGCGCTACAACATCAACCTCAAGGACGACAAGAAATACTCCCACACAGGCCCCTATCGCAGCGCCCGCCAGATGCGAATGATGTTAGATGTGATGCACCGGACATGAGAGCGCGCGGCGAATGGACGAAGGTCACGGGCGCGTTCTGGCTGCCCTGAAGCGGAATGGCCTGGAAGAAATCACACTCGTCATCTGCACGACCGATCACGGTGTCGCCTATCCCGGAACAAGAGAGAAAGACCACCCATGAAACTGATCGTGTTCTCAAAGATGCTGAGCGACAAGAGTGTCGATCAATTGGCCGACCTGGCACAAGATCTGGGTATCGATGGGTATGATCTGGCCGTGCGCCCTGGACACCCGGTGAATCCCGACAATGTGTCGACGGCTCTACCTGCGGCAGCGCAACTGTTCCGCGACCGTGGTCTGGACATCCCCCTGCTTACGGCCAATACGGATCTCGTCGATCCCGGTGTGGAGGCGGCCGACACACTTCTGGCTGCCATGGCAGATGCCGGTGCGCCACGGGTGAAGCTCGGTTACTACAAGATCGACCTCAATGGCTCCTACTGGAATCAGGTCGAGGCAACACGTCGTCACCTGGAAGGCTGGGGAGAGTTGGCTGCCAAACACGGTGTTCAAGTTGTCTACCACACCCACTCAAATCGCTGCATGGGGCTGAATGCGGGCATGCTCATGCATCTGTTGCGAGGTCTCGATGCGTTGCGAGTCGGCGCCTACCTAGATACGGGTCACCTTGTGGGCGAAGGGGAAGAATTTGTCGTGGCCACCAAGATCGTCGCCGAGTATCTGACGTGTGTCTCGCTGAAGGACTTCAATCTGCATCGTGGTGAGAAGGCGAATCACGGTGTGAAGTCGCGCGATGTCGTCGAAGCAGGTCTGGGCATGGTTGACTGGACGAGCGTCTTCGCTGAACTCAAAGCACTCGAATTCGACGGCCCAGCCTCCATCCACTGTGAATTTGAGACGGAGGATGATTTCCTCACCGCCGTGCGGCGCGAAGCAGCCTTCTTCATCGCTCATCGACAGCAGGCCTTTGGGTAGAGAGTTGCACACATCGGGGGTGAGCGAGCGTTCGCCCAGGAGGCGCTTTAGTTGCGCGGAATTTGACCCGCTGAGGGGGGGCAGTACCTTTTCGTGCCTCCTGCCGATATACACAGTATGAAGATGATGATCGACGCCCTTCACATTGCCGCCGGTGGACTGCAACAGGCCGAAGCCCGTCTCGAAGGGGCTGCGTCCAATGCGGCTTCTGGGCGAGCGGAACCCGTGAACACCTCTGTCGATCTGCTCACCTCGATTCGCCATGCGGAAGCCAATGCGAATGCGGTGCGCACCTCCGATGACATGGTTGGCACGCTCTTAGATTTGTTCGCCTGAGGTCGGGTGAATATGGTCCCCGGCCGTCGCCTGACTCTCCTCATCATTCCTGAGGAAGGGGGCCGCACCTACGAATACAAGATCCCTCGCCTTTTTGTCTGGGTTGCGGGCCTGGTTGTGACCCTCATCCTCATCGGACTGGGGCTCGGTCTGCGATCCATGATCCAGTCACAGGAGTATGCCAAGCGCGTCGAGCGTTTGCAGCGCGACAAGGACATCCTCGTAGAGGAGGTGCAGCGCGTTGACCAATTGGAAGTCGTTCTCAATCAGCTGCAGGCGAGCAATGCACAACTTCGCCGGATCACGGCGGAGGCCGTCGGTCTGAGTGACAGTGGACCGCTGGCCAGAACACATCGAGTCGGTGAACAGCTGGTCAGTGTCGTTGACCGTCTGCGTTATGGGCGGCTTCGCACCGTACCCACTCTGACCCCCGTGCGTGGGATCTCAGTGAAATACGAGGGCAATGTTTTGCTCTATCGACCACCTACGGGTAGTCTGGTGCGCGCCAGTGCCGCCGGTCGCATCGTGAGATGGGAACTGGCGCCTGGCGGAGATCATCACCTACGAATCGATCACGGCAATGGTCTTCTCACCGAATACAGCGGTCTGTCCACGACAACGACTGAGGATGGTCAGTACGTGCAGAAGGGCCAGCCCCTGGGGCTCAGCCATCCGTGGCTCGGCGTACGCTTTGCTCTTATCGAAGCCGGACTGACACGACGTCCGCAGATAGGCGAACTGTGGCTATGAACAGCGACGAAACGACACGGTCTGAATCAGCGACCGTCATCGGCCAGGGCAGTTCCATGGTGGGCACTATAGAGGTGGGCAACATCGTTTATGTCGAGGGCTCTTTCCGGGGCACGCTGCGTACACCGGAGCGATTGGATGTAGGGGAAGAGGGTCTGGTAGAGGCCGAGCATTTAGAGGTCGGCGAGGCCATCGTGCGGGGTCGTGTCATCGGCCATTTGCAAGCGTCACGGGAGATCCACTTTACCTCGACGGCTGCCTTTCGTGGATCCGTGAGGACACCGAAGATGGTGATTGAAGAGGGTGCGCGACTCGACGTGAGCGATGCACCCCCTGACCCACCGCCGGAAGAAGAGCCTGGCACAACTGCCTGAGGCTGTTGGATCCGAATCAACAACCCGGGCACAGAAAAATGAGAACAAAAAAAAGGGGCATCCGCTGTGGCGGACACCCCTTTCTTCAATACTGAACTTTCAGCTGAACAGATCCTGCGCGGCCAAATCAGGCCTGCGTCGGATCTTAGTACATGTCGCCACCCGGAGGGCCGGCAGGTGCTGCTGGCTTGTCTTCGGGGATCTCGGCGACGAGTGCTTCCGTCGTCAACAGCAAGCTGGCGATGCTGGCGCCATTCTCGATCGCCGTGCGCGAAACCTTCGCGGGATCGGTAATGCCGGCCTTGACCAGATCTTCATAGACATCGGTCAGGGCGTTGTAGCCATTGGCACCCTTGGCGGCAGCAACCTTCTGCACAACGATGGCCCCTTCGAGGCCGGCATTGGCGGAGATCTGACGCAGGGGCTCTTCAAGAGAGCGACGGATGATGGCAACACCTGTTGCCTCATCACCTTCGGCCTTGATGGCGTCGACGACGTGGATGGCACGGATGAAGGTGACACCACCGCCAGGAACAACACCTTCCTCGACAGCCGCGCGGGCAGCGTGGAGAGCATCCTCGACGCGTGCCTTCTTCTCCTTCATCTCCGTCTCAGTGGCAGCACCGACATTGATGACGGCGACACCACCAGCCAACTTGGCCAGACGCTCTTGCAACTTCTCACCGTCGTAGTCGGACGTGGTCTCTTCGATCTGTGTGCGGATCTGAGAGACACGGCCCTTGATGTCGGCGGCCTTACCACTGCCCTCGACGACGGTCGTGTTGTCCTTGTCGATGCTGACTCGCTTGGCCTGGCCAAGGTCGTCGAGCGTCGTGCCCTCAAGCTTGAGACCGGCATCCTCGGAGATCACGCGACCGCCGGTCAGCACGGCGATGTCCTCAAGCATGGCTGTGCGGCGATCGCCGAAGCCAGGGGCCTTTACGGCGGCAACGCGGAGTGTGCCGCGCAGCTTGTTGACGACGAGTGTCGCCAGCGCCTCACCCTCGATGTCCTCAGCGATGATCAGCAGAGGCTTGCCGAGTTGGGCGACCTTCTCCAGGACGGGAACCAGGTCCCGCATGTTGGAGATCTTCTTGTCGTAGATGAGGATATACGCATCTTCGAGAATCGCTTCCATCGTCTCCTGGTCGGTGACGAAATAAGGCGACAGATAACCGCGGTCGAACTGCATACCTTCGACGACGTCGAGCGCAGTATCCATCGACTTGGCCTCTTCGACGGTGATGACACCGTCCTTACCGACCTTGTCCATGGCGTCGGCGATCAGATCGCCGATCTCAGTGTCGTTGTTCGCCGAAGTGCGGGCGACCTGGGCGATCTCTTCGTGGCTCTTGACGGTCTTGGCGACCTTCTTAATGTGACCGATCACTGCGGCGACGGCGGTATCAATTCCACGCTTGAGATCCATCGGATTGGCACCCGACGTCACGTTCTTGAGACCTTCACGGAAAATCGCCTGAGCGAAAACGGTCGCGGTGGTGGTTCCGTCACCAGCGACATCTGATGTCTTGGAAGCGACCTCGCGCACCATCTGGGCGCCCATGTTCTGGAAAGGGTCCTTCAGTTCGATTTCCTTGGCAACGGTTACACCGTCTTTGGTAATTGTCGGCGAACCGAACTTCTTGTCGAGGACGACGTTGCGGCCCTTCGGACCGAGCGTCACCTTGACGGCATCAGCGAGACGATTGACACCTTCGGCCAGGGCATCCCGGGCGGCAATGTCGAACTCGAGTTGCTTCGCAGCCATGCGATATATCTCCTAAAATTGGTGGGGGAAAGTACTACAAGTGGTTGAAAAAACTTGAGTTAGTTTATCCATGTTCGCGCATAAGCACTCTCGCCTGCCGAGTGCTGAAATTTCTTAACCGAAGTGTGTAACATACCGATGCTTCCCGGAAAATGCAAAATTCGGAATGACCATTTTAGCGAGTTCGACCAGAGGGGTGAGGCGGTCTGTCTTCCGACTAGTTAGTGGACGAGGATGCCAGTCTGCCGGTTTGCCGGCATTCTCAGGCGCCGTTAGGTTCTTGAGCCAAAATCAGACCCCAATACCGCTTGTATCCAGGAGACGCCGACTGCCATGCTGGACCTGATGAAAATTGCCCGCACCGAGGCCGACGGGGGGGACCTGAAGGGCCTCCTTGAGGGCTTGTTTCAGCCTTCCGACCTGCGGCCGACAGGATTCCCCGATGCGGTGATCTGGCAGGGAGGTAACCACAGCGGTTCCATTCAACCTGTCGCTCATTCTCTGACCGATGCCTACGCTCTGCTCGGTACCGTGGCAGCAGTCGACATTCTCGGTCTGCCTTTCTACGGCGTGCCCATGTGGGCGCAGTACCGGCACGATCTGGATCTGGAACCACTGGCATGGTTCGGCAATATGCCCTGCACCTCGATCAAGTGGTCGACGGCGGGTGACGCCTACGTCAACGATGGTCAGGGTGGCAAGGTCGTCGTCAAAGGCAAATCGGGGAACGCTCCCCTGCGCACGCAGGCCGGTGTCTATTGCAATGTGCGTCCTTACGGCACGATCACTGCCGTCCGTTGCATGCCCTGCCTGCCTTACTCTCAGGACAAAGCGGTCTTCGATGTGAGTGCAGAGACGGGGATCATCCACTCAGAGATGAACACGCCCGGTGTGCAGATGGCCTACGCCAACCGTCGTTTCCTGCAGATGGTGCACGAAACGGGCAAATTGGGCCGTGTTGCCTTCAAGCCGACACAGGCCATGGAGGACGGCATCAACGCGGGCCTGCTGTCATGGCTCCTGCAGGACACGAAATTCGAGGTGGGTCGCAAGTATGCCGTCGACGGTTATGTCGAGCATCGTGAGCGAGTAGATCGCATCATCGCGTTGTTGCCCGACGACTTCAAGGCGGGTATGGAGAACTGGAGTGGTCGCGTCGAGCAGCACATTGCGGACACAAATTATGGTCTGCTCTTGTGGGATCTGATCGACAAACAAGACGCCATCGTCCTGGCGACAGATCTGGATGGCGACCGACTTACCGACTTGCTCGCCGATGTCTCTGATCCGCTGCGGCACTTCGGTCAACTGGTGCTCGACAAGGTGGGCGCCGATGCCAAGATGAGTGATCTGTGGGGCGAGATGGGTTACACCACAGGCAATGGTCGCGATATGACATCCGTCATGTATCGTGTGGATGGTCCACCGATCCATGAACAAACCCTTGGCTCGGCAGACGCGATGTTGCTGCGTCTTCTCGATGGGGACGAGTCCATGGGCGGTACCAAGCGACCCTACGATCCACGGATTCATTTCGTCCTGATTCGCGACGCCTATCTCGATGCCAATCCTGGCAATCAGGAGTTGGCGACGTGGTTGGATGAGGCACTGGCCACATTCGACAAGATCTACGCTGGTGAGCGTCCAGGTTTCCTTGAGGGATATGCCGAACTGACGGAAGCGATCACTCCCTGGGGCCAGGCCTGAGTCCTTCATGGCAGACGGACTCACCCATCTCGACGACACGGGCCAAGCCCGGATGGTCGACGTTTCGGACAAGCAGGTCACCGAGCGCGTCGCACGAGTAGGTGGTGAGATCCGCATGCAACCTGAGACGGCGGCGGCCATCGGTTCTGATCAGATCGCCAAGGGCAATGTGCTGACCACGGCCCGAATCGCCGGGATTCAGGCTGCCAAACGCACGGCTGAACTCATTCCGCTGTGTCACCCAGTCAACCCCACGTCCATCGAGGTGGACCTGACGGTCCTGCCTGATCGTGTGTGTGTTGAGGCGCAGGTGCGACTGGCTGATCGAACCGGTGTCGAAATGGAAGCACTCACAGCGGCGAGTGTCGCCTTGCTCACGATCTACGACATGTGCAAAGCCATTGATCGCGGTATGGTCATCGGCGAACTGAAACTATTGGAGAAGGACGGGGGTCGCAGCGGTCGTTGGGTCGCCGCCGACGCTTAAGGAGCTGCTCCCAGGTCTACCGTCGGCGCCCGCCGACTGCCAGGAACGGCCTCGGGTGGTAGCTCGTTAACGAGGACGATATCGACCCGCCGGTTGGCGAAGCGCCCCGCTTCTTTGCTGTTACTTGCCAGTGGTCGCTCGTCGGCATAGCCGACGGGGAACATCTGACTGCGGGGAACCAGCTGGATGTCGTTAAGATAGTCCTCAATCGAGGACGCGCGACGGATCGCGAGCTGGACGTTCTTGGCTTTCTGACCCGTGTTGTCGGTGTGTCCCTCGAGCACGACGGGATAATCCGGAAAGCTGAGAATAAAACGAGCAGCGTAGCGCATGCGTTCGTGCATCTCGGGGGTAAAATCCGGTTTGCCGGAACCGAAATTCACCGTTTCCAGCAGCACATATTTTGGATACAGGCGATAGCCACGCTTGATCACGACGTCGGACTTGAGATCGACCTTGCGTTCCAGGGTGACCATGCGCAGGAAGGCGGAGTCGCGAAATGTCTGTTCCACCCGCACCAACCCAACCATATCTCCGCCACCATACACCTGGAAGATCGAGCCGGGTTTCACGCCATCGCGATCGCCAAAGTTGGCGACGTAGACCGCCTGGTTGACGATCATCTGCATCACCGAACCGGACGCGGGATAGTGGATAAACTGAATGCCGTATTTGCTGCTGGGCATCACCTTGACGGCAGCGGAATCCTCGTCCGCTGAGGCCTTCTCGGCGCCATCGGCAACAGATGCCTCCCCTGACTGCCCCACAGCGGCGCCCACGCTCAAACAAAGCAAGGCGACGATGGGGAGAGCTCTCATGACAACTGGTCCGCAAGCTTGAGCAGGACGGCCTTCTGCGAGTGCAGACGATTCTCTGCCTGCTCGATGACGACAGACCGGGGATCATCGACGAGCTCGCTCTCGATCTCGTAACCGCGATGCGCGGGCAAGCAGTGCATGACCAACGCCTCACTGCCCTCCAGCACCTGCCGATTCAACTGGTAGGGCCCGAAGAGCCGAATCCGGCGCTCCTTCTCCTGCGCAAAACGTTCGTCGTTGAAAAATTCCATGTCGAGCCAGGTGTCGGTGTAGACGACGTCACTTTCCAGGACTGCCTCACGCAAGTTGTCGAAGGCTCGATAGTTGTCAGACGTGGCGGCGATCTGCATCAGTTCAGGGTCTCGCGCTGCTTCATTCATCTCCGGGGCGACCACATTGATCTGCATCCCCATGCGTAGCGCGGCGATGATGAGCGAATTGGTGACGTTGTTGTGAATACCGGTGTAGGTCAGCCGCACACCTTCAAGACGGCCGAACTTCTCCTGAATCGTCTGTAGATCGCACAGTGCCTGCAGTGGATGATAGCGATTGCAGCAGCCATTCATCGTCGGCACATCAACAGCCTGCGCCGTGGTGCGAACATCCTCAAACTCCAAAAGACGTACGAGCAGAAAGTCGAAATATGTCGACAAGACCCGCATCTCGTCGGCAAGATCTGCGAGACCAAAATTCGTCACACGCCAGTCCAGATACACACCCTGGCCGCCTAGCTGGAACATCCCCACTTCAGCAGCACAACGAGTACGTGTTGAGGTCTTCTGAAACAGCAGGGCAGCGGACTTTCCAGCCAGGGCGGTGGCGTATTTTGCAGGGTCTCGCTTCACCGCGATCCCGGCGTCAACGACCTGTCGGATGTCCTCGGCACTCCAGTCCTTCAAGGTGACCAGATGTTGGGCATCGCTCATGGCAGTGCCTTGCCCACGGCTTCGTGTAGTTGGCGTTTCACTTCCTCTGCTGTCCCTTCCAGTCGGCAACCTGCGGCACGGGCGTGCCCACCGCCCCCGAATCCATGAGCCAGGGCGCTAACGTCTACCGCCTCGCGCGAGCGCAGGCTGATGCGAAATTTCCCCGGTTGTTCTTCCTTCAACAGTGCCGTCACCTCAACACCGCCAACCATCAGGCCATAGTTCACGGCCGCCTCTGGATCACCCAATTGAATGTCTTGAGTGGTCAGATGAAGGATGGCAAAGCGAGCATCGCAATGCAGCTGCAAAGACTCGATCGCGCGGCCTACCACCTTCACTGAACCGAGGGTGGAATTGTTGTAGAGTCGATCCGCAATATGATCGAGACGTGCGCCGCGTCGTACCAATTCGGCGGCGACCTCCATCGAGATCGGCGTTGTCAGGGAATAGCGAAAGGTACCAGTATCAAAGATGATTCCCGTATACAGCTGCTCTGCCGTATCGGCCTCGATCTCCAATCCCATGTGGGCGGCGATGTGATAGACCAGCTCACAGGTCGAACAGACCTCGTTACTGGCGATGTTGACATCGCCAAAGCGCTGGTTGTCCACGTGGTGATCAAGATTCAGAATGGCGGCACCCTCTGCGATCGATTCAGTCGCTACGCCCATGCGTTCAATCGCCGGGCAGTCGAGGACAACGACACGATCAAAAGTGCGCGGCGGCGGTGTTGTTGCCTGGACAATGGAATCGAAATCTGAGAGGAAGGAGTAGGCATCGGCGGGCACATCCTGCAGCACGATACTGGGTGACTTGCCCAATTTTCGCAGCAGCCCCGCCAGCGCCAGACAGCCGCCAATTCCATCGCCATCGCTGTTGATGTGGGAAGTCAGCATCACTTCCTCACAATCGCGCAGAAATGCAACCGCCTCGTCGAGTTCCGTGACGTCCAATTGTGCCGGAAGTAGTCTCATCGCAATGCCTCAGTCATCCCGCTGCAGCATGAAGTGCACACGGTCGGAACGTTCCGAGCCTTTGCGTCTGGTGAAGCCATCGAAGGCCGAGAGCAATCGCATGGGGCTCGCCTCGATGCGGTCGCGAAGCTCGTCGATCGGGTAAATGTGTTGAACATGGGTCTCTTGATGATGGCGACCGTCATCGAACTCGATATCGAAATCGTTGACCTGCAAACGTTCGCTGCGATCGTAGTCGCTGCGGCGTGTGTAGCGGAATCCAGGTCCTTCTTCGTCATCGACAGTCCCATCGAAATGCAGCAATGAGTTCTGCTCAGTGCAGACGTCGAAGATAAAGGTTCCGCCGCGGATCAGCACTCTATGAATCTGGCTCAGAGCCTGATCGATGTCGGCTGTCTCCAGCATGTAGTTCATGCTGTCATAGAGACAGACGACGGCTTGCGCAGGAGCCACGTCGTGAAGATCGCGTAGATCACGTGTGTCGAAGGCGATACCACGACCATCTTCGGCTCCCTTGTGGGCGGCGACGCGTACCATCGCCTCACAACCGTCGTAGCCGCGAATGTCATAGGACAGATCGGCCAGGGCGAAGGTGGCATTGCCCGTGCCACAGGCCAATTCGATCAGTTGGCGAGGTGCATTGCCCGCCTCGCGCAGCAACTCGTCGACATAACGTACCCAGTCGCCATAGTCGACGTGGCGCATAACGTGATCGTAAATCGGCGCTAGAGACTCGTAGGGTTCGACGCGAGATCCAGCCTCTTCGGTTTCAGACCCCATCATGGTCCCATCTAAAACTGCGGCTAGGCATCATCGTTAAAGCTGAGGATCTCTTCAGCCACAGCCTCGCGTGACAGGACCCGATAACACTCAACACGTCGCGCCCGAGGGACCGGGCGACTTGGGACCTGGAGAACCTCAATTTCGAAGATCTGCGCGCTCGTCTCGACGCGAAGCTGGTCGCCAACACGCACCTGCTGCGACGGCCGCGCACGTTGTCCGCCAATATGGGCGCGACCATCATCACAGCAGATCTTGGCCTGTGAGCGAGATTTGTAGAGGCCGACATTCTTGAGAAATGCGTCGATACGGACCATCTAACAAAATGCCTCAGCTGCCCTCGACGGGTGATGTCGTGCGCGCCGTCAGGGGATCCCACAACCACTCTTGCTCGAGTCGCTCCTCGACATGAATCAATGTTCGATACTCGCCGATGACCTCTTCCATGCGCACATCGACCATCTCTTCGCGCACCAGCGACTCCAAGGTGGAATAGTCGTCGTTGATCTTGAGAATGTGGCCCCCTGTTTCTAACACGAAGGGTTCGCTCACATCACCCAGACCGAGATGTCGAATGTAAGGTTGGACAATGGGCGGTAGATTCTCGCGCTCCAGGACCTGCCACAAGCCGCCCTGACGTGCTGAATTCGGGTCCTCGGAGTGATCGCGGGCCAGTTGGGCGAAATCATCACCCTCCATCGCTCTCTGGCGCAGATCACGCAGGACGGAAAGGGCTCGTTCCCGATCATCGCCTGTTGCTTTCAGTTGTAGCAGGATATGGCTGGCACACAGCTCTTCTTCACGCTTCTCGTGGAGCTGAATCAGGTGATATCCGAAACTTGTCAGTACAGGCTCTGACACGTGGCCAGGCCGAAGTTCGGCAGCAGCCCGTTCAAATTCGGGGATCATCGTGCCCGAACTGAAGCAGCCCAGATCGCCTCCCGAGCCGGCCGAGCCGGGGTCCTGTGAATGAGCGATCGCCAGATCCGCGAAGGACTCGCCTTGTGCCAGCAGATTCTGTATCTGTGTCATCTGCTGCAGTGCGACTTCGCGCACACTTTCGTCCGGTGTCACGCGCACATTGATCTGACTGACAGAAAATCTGCTTGGCAAGGACTCGGTGTAGCGGGCGCGAAACTCATCTACATCTCGTCGTGTGATGAAATGCGAGTAGGCTACCTTCTGCACCATCTGGTCGTAGAGCATGCGATCGCGGATCTGCTTGCGGTAGGTCGCTCGCAACTGGCGCTCGCTCATGCCGGATTTCTCCAACATCATGGCGAATTCCAACTTCGAAACCTGGTCGCGAACGCGCCTCCACTCAGCAGCGAGCATGTCTTCAACCTGCTGGTTGTCGATCTCGATGCTGTCTTCCAGTGCCTTCAGCACGACCACGCGTTCGTCCACCATGTCTTCCAGAATGCGCTGCATTTCTCCCTGCAGCTGGATCTGGTTCAGGTAGGCCGGATTGCGCTGTTGCTGCTGCAGATCCATCTGCGTGCGCAGGGTCAGCTCCGACCACAGAATGACCTCATCGTCTACGACAGCTACGATTCGGTCGAGGAGCTCGGGTTTCGCGTCACACGCGGCGGGGATCGTCAGAAACAGGGCAAAGGCAATGCCTGCGACTGCGGCCAATTTTTTCAGTGTCAGTTTGTTCACATTTGCTCGTTGTTCAAGTTTACTCAAAGAGAGTCTCGTCGATCTGCCAGGAGTGGTCGTCCTTCAGCCGGGTGATCAGATCATCGAGGCGTTGCACATGTTTCTCGCGGACCAACTCAATCCGTATGCGCTGTTCGACGTCAGCCAGTTCCTGAACGGTGCCCGGTTCCTTGCGTTCCAAAAGACGCACGATGTGGTATCCCCGTTCCGAAGATACGGGTTGCGAGATCTGGTCCTTCGTGAGATTTGCACAAGCTTCCCAAAGCCCAGGGTAATCACTGGCGGTAAAAAAGCCCAGGTCGCCGCCTTCCGTATGCGTTTCAAGATGGAGAGACAGATCGCGTGCCTTGTCCTCAAAACTCTCGCCACGAAGCAAGGCCTGACGCAAAGAGTTGGCGTCGCGCCGTGAACCGACAAGAATGTGCTGGGCGTGAATCGCGGCTTCAGTGCGCAGATAACGCTCAGAATGCAGGTGGTAGCGTTGCTCCACATCCTCGTCGGTGATTTCGATCTGCGTGTCTTCAAAGGTTTCGTCGAGATAAGCCGCCACGATCAGGTCTCGTGTCGCCTGGTCGATCAGACGCCGCACACGCGCCCTGTCGGCGAAATCCTGGTCGAGAGCCTCCTGATAAAGAAGTTCCTGCTGCAGCCACTTGTCCACGTACAGACGCCGTTCCTCGCCCGTCACGTCCGTGCCGGGGATCTGGTCGGTCAGGACCGCCACGGTCAGTTTTGCCTTGTCCACGCGCGCCACCACTGGATCGGTTTCGTGTGACGACTCACAGGCAACCAGGGCCAGTGTCGTCAGCGCGATCCAACCGACGTGTCTATAACAGTTCTTCGAGCAGGTCACGGGCCTTCTCCAGGCGTTCGATCTCGTCCGTGGCGCGAACGGAAGTTTCAATCTCCAGGCGATCACCAACATTGAAATTCAGCTGTGTCGAGGTCTTCTCCACAAAACGTTGAATGTCCCCAGGTGTCATCTGCATATCATCAGGAAACACCATGCGGAATCGGGTCTTCTCTAGATGAATGGCGGCTACACCCAACTGCCGCGCCATCACCTTAATTTCCATAATGTGGAACAAGGCTTTGGCCTGCCAGGGCATACGGCCAAAGCGATCCTCCATCTCCTCCTTGATCAACAGCAGATCCACGATTCGTGCGCCACCTGCCAATCGTTGATACAAGGACATTTTCAGGTCAGCGTCCGGAATGTAATCGTCCGGCAGGTAGGCGGTGACAGCGATTTTGATCTCCGGCTCCACCTGCTGCTCAACGCGCTCGCCCTTCAATTCCCGGACCGCCTCATCCAGCAGACGCGTATACAGGTCGAAGCCGACGGCAGTGATGAAACCATGTTGCTGGGCACCGAGCAGATTGCCTGCACCGCGAATCTCCATGTCCCGCATGGCAATATTGAATCCGGAGCCAAGTTCGGCGAATTCTTCGACAGCTCGCAGTCGCAGTCGCGACTTGCGCGTCAGCCGTTTGCCCTTTGGAACCATCAAGTAAGCATAGGCCCGTTCCTTCGATCGACCCACCCGTCCACGAATCTGATACAACTGCGCCAGACCCAGCATGTCGGCACGATTCACCAGAATCGTGTTCACCGACGGAATGTCGATCCCCGATTCAATGATCATCGTGCTCACGAGACAGTCAAATTTGCGTTCGAGGAAGTCGTACATGATGCCCTCGAGCTGACGTGCGGGCATCTGTCCGTGGGCCACGGCGAAACGGGCGCCCGGCAACAATTCCTGCAGATATTCGACCAGGCTGTGGATGGATCGAACACGGTTATGAACAAAATAGACCTGGCCACCCCGGCTGATTTCCCGTTGAATCGCCTCGACGATCCGGCCCTCATCAAAGGAGAGGATTTCCGTGTGAATCGGCAGCCGATCCTGAGGTGGTGTGTTGATGACGGACATGTCTCTTGCACCCATCAACGACATGTGCATTGTGCGCGGGATGGGTGTCGCGGTCAGCGTCACCACGTCCACCTGCCGCTTCATCTTCTTGAGGAGCTCCTTGTGCTTCACACCAAAGCGCTGCTCCTCATCGACCACCACCAGCCCCAGATCACGGAACTGCACATCCTTGCTCAGGATTCGGTGTGTGCCGATTAAGACATCGACCTTGCCTGCCTTCACATCTTCGGCGATGCGTTTGAGGTTTTTGGCGGTTCCGAATCGCGACATCACTTCCACCCGCACCGGAAAGGGCTGCATGCGTTCGGAAAAAGTCTGGTAGTGCTGTTGGGCGAGGATCGTCGTTGGCACGAGCACGGCGACCTGTTTCTGATCACAGACGGCCTTGAAGGCGGCACGGACGGCAACTTCCGTCTTGCCATACCCAACGTCCCCACATACAAGGCGGTCCATGGGGTTGGGCTGCTCCATGTCCTTCTTCACTTCATCGACCGTGCGCTGTTGGTCTGGCGTTTCCTGAAAAGGGAAGGCCGCCTCCAATGCACGCATCTCGGCCGAGTCAGCACTGTATTTGAAGCCGGGGAGGGACTTCCGCTGGGCGTAGAGCTCGATCAGCTCACTCGCCATCAGGAAGATCTCTTCCTTCGTGCGCTCTTTGAGCTTCTCCCAGGCACTGGAGCCCAGCTTGCTCAGCAGTGGCACATCGCCCTCGGCGCTGCCATAGCGACGCAATCGGTCGAGCTGTTCCACCGGGATGAACAGCTTGTCGCGGCCCTGGTAGGCTACTTCCAGGCAGTCGTGGTCAAGTCCGGAAATCGTCAGACGACGCAATCCCAGATAACGTCCGATGCCGTGATCAACATGGACGACGAAGTCTCCACGCTGCATGGCATCGAAGGTGGAGATCGGCTTGGCTGCAGTGAAGCGTCGATAGCGATAGTGACTGCGCTGTCTGGAGAAGATCTCGTGATCATTGAGGACGGCGACCCGTACCTCAGGAAACACGAAGCCGCGGCTCAATGTGCCCAGACCAAAGACCAGATCATCGGACCATTCAGAGAAGATCTCTTGCAGGCGTGTCGACTGACCCTGTGTCTCCGAGAGGATGACGACCTCGTATTCCTCACGCGACAGCCGGATGATCTCGGCCTTCAGCACGTCCAGGTCACCTTCGGCGATACGCGGCAGCGTCGCCCCGAAGCGGACGGCGTTTTCGAGTTGGCCCAAAGGTGCCGGCTGCAGACGGGTCACACCATTGATGCGTTCATGCAGCCAGGGGATGTCACGGGCCAACATTTCCAGGGGTAGATGTGTGCCCTTGTCGGCGTGTCGTTCGACTTCACGATGCGAGGGGGCGAAGACTTTCTCTACGTCGGCCTCCCAGTCGTCGGCTTCTTCCACATAGAGCATTGTCTTGTCACTGAAGTATTCGAATAAGCCTTCGTCGCGACCGTAGAGCAGGGCCATCACCGTCTCAATCCCGTCGAGACTGGTAGAGCCCATTTCCAGCTGGTCCTTCAGGGTGGATAGATCGATGCCCGATTCTTTTTCGGCTGCTTCGAGGTTCGACACATAGTCATCGTAGAACGGACGATTGAGTACCAGCTCGCGCGCCGGGGGAATCTTTGCCTTTTCGCAAGCACCGACTGAACGTTGGCTGGTGATGTCGAAGCGCCGAATCGATTCGATCTCATCTCCAAAGAACTCGAATCGCAAAGGCTGACCACTGCCGACGGGATAGACGTCGAGAATTCCACCGCGAGAGCTGTACTGACCCACGCCATCAACCGTGGCGACGGACTCGAAACCGGCATCGGCGAGATGGCTCGTGATTTCGTCGAGAGCGTATTCCTGACCGACGCGCAAATTCAGCGTCGTCAGCTCGAGTGCATGCGGCGGGATCACAGGTGTCAGCAGGGCCGCAGCGGGAGCAACAATGAAGCAGGGAGCGCCTGTGGCGAGTGCCGAAACTGCTTCGATGCGAAGACCCGATATCTCAGCATCTGGTGAACGCGTGTCGTAGAGGCCAATGTCCCAGCGAGGGAAGTAGTGCACGGCCTCCTCGCCGGCGATCGACATCAGATCATCGCGCCAACTCTCAGCTCGATCTTCATCAGCAGCGATCAGAACGATCGGTCGTTTCAGCTGGCGATAGAAGGCGGCAAGCGCAAAAGCCCCCAACCCGGATGGCAGCCCGTGCAGCAAGACCTGCGAAGCCCCGGACTGCAGTTGCTGCAACACGGCCAGTACCGGCGCACTTTGTGCCGTCTTCTGGGCAATCGGGTCAAGCGAAGAGGAGGGGGTCATAGGCGTGCATGGAACGACGCCCATGCGCCGCCCTGAGAGACTCTATCTACTTGAAAAAACGGTGATTTGCGCGAGAACGGCGCTTGCTGGAGAAACGCCTGGCGAGATCAAGAAAAGATAACGGGCAGCACTTAGATGTGCCAATGAAAGACACATAGATCCATCCTGGCAGAGGACCCGACATCATCTGTGGTTCAAGAAGCGGGTGGTCGACGCGGTCGCTGCTGACCCTTTTCTTCCCGATCCTTACGGATCTGGGCAAAACGCAGGTCCGTCGCGTCTCGGCCCAACTGACTGATCTCGAGGTTGGCCTTTGCGAACAACCAGACCGTCACCAAAGTGGAAGCACCCAACATGGTCAGCAAGGCCAGACGCGCATAGAACCACTGTTCCGCCTCTGGGTCAGCGGCGCGCAGGATCAGCAGGCCGCTGGTGCACATGACCCATACCGCACTGATGGCGCCGATGAGGAGTCGGCGAAAGCTCCGCCATTGCTGGCGCATCCAGATGATGTCTCGGAGTTCGTTCGCCAGCCCCACAGACGGATAACAATCATACGAGTCGTGCAACGTGCACCGGAAAAATGAATATAGCCCCGTCGAGTGATTCCTCGAAAGAGACACTATGAGCCATTTCTTCGCATTCCTGGCGCGCATGAAGTTTATCCAGCGCTGGGGTCTGATGCGTAACACCCAACCTGAGAACATTCAGGAGCACAGTCTGCAAACAGCCATCATCGCTCACGGCCTGGCCATCATCGGCAATCGTTATCACGGCTGCGATCACGATCCTGAGCGGGTCATGGCACTGGCCGTCTTTCACGAAGTCAGCGAGATCATCACCGGTGATTTGCCGAGTCCGATCAAACACCGGGATCCGGCTCTGCACAGTGCCTATAGTCGACTCGAGGGCGCCGCTCGGCAGCGCGTGCATGACATGCTGCCCGTTGATCTACGGCAAGATTACCGCGCCTTGCTGTTTGGCGAGGATCGCGACCAGCACCTGGCCCTGGTCAAAGCAGCAGACAAACTGGGTGCGTATCTCAAGTGTCTGGAGGAACTCAAGGGCGGCAATACAGAATTTGCCCTTGCACGCGAGAGCCTTGAGGCAGATATCAAGCAGATTGATCTGCCCGAAGTTCAGTATTTCGTCGAATACTTCGTGCCCAGCTTTTCTCTCACGCTGGACGAACTCAACCGGTGAGAAAGTCGCTGAGGCAGGCGCAGTCGTCGAGATCGTCGCGCGACCCAGAACGAGAAAACGCAACTGCAGTATCAACAGGCAGTTGCGTTTTTCAAGGTATGGTGGAGCCGAGGGGGATCGAACCCCGATCTCAAGAATCGCAGGACTCCGCAGAATCACCGCAAAGCTCTGCAAAGGTGGTGCAGTTCAGTGCGTTACGCTGGAAGGAGTCATACGGTCATTTGCAGAACTGTGCACTGCTCACACACAACCAGGGCACTTCTCCGCAGTCAATGTGTGTACCCAGCGTGTACCACGCTCCCGACCTCGCTTCCCTTGTCGCGATGTGGGATGACTTGCCCGACCTGATTCGGGCACGAATCCTGGAGTTGGCGCGGACCGATACGTAGCCCTGGCTGTCCTATTCCATCCCAGGTCTGAGCCATTCACGTAGGGAACAGATCTCACGGATCGAACCC
>Ga0114999_10003887_pt1 | contig 18426 bp, 13 predicted proteins | sample ArcticOcean_MG_C_3_FD_89820 | JGI IMG/M metagenome (GOLD analysis project Ga0114999, IMG submission 89820) | Marine microbial communities from western Arctic Ocean - ArcticOcean_MG_CB8_126 | ecosystem: Environmental > Aquatic > Marine > Oceanic | place: Arctic Ocean: Canada Basin | collected...
AGCCAACAAAAAAGACAAACCGTCGGCCACGCAACCGATACTGCTCAAGGCCACCGCCGCACAACGAAAGGCGTACCTTCAACTCAAACAAGTCACCTGAATTATCCTTAACGGCGTTGCCCTGTGGGGGAGAAGGGACAGGGACGGTTGGGCCGCTCAACCACCGTTCGTACGCGGCCATGACTTTGAACGCCGAGCGGCCCGGGGTTTCGCGGTCGACTTCCTGCAGGTCCACGAGGTCTCGCTTACGAACGTCTCCGCCGTGTGCGTCCGCCAGGTACCGGCCGAGCAACTGCAGCGTCAGTGCGTGGCCGCCGGCTTCGCGCCAGGTGTCGGTCAGGTCCTGGTCGCTGCCGTCGATCTGCAGGTGACGCAGCAGATCCACCGCGGCCTCGCACGGCAGCTCGTCGAGCCTGTGTTCGGGAGACGTGGACTGGTTGTAGACGTGCAGGTTGGCCAGCGACTCGCGCGTGGTGACCACGCACAGACCCGGGTTGTCGGCGGCCAGCCCCTGCAGCAGCGCGGCCAGACCCTGATCCTTGAGCATGCCGCCCTGACCGGATGGATCACCCTCGGGGTACTGCAGCGGCTCGATGCCGTCCAGCACCAGCAGCGTGCGGCGCTTCCGCACCAGCCGAGCCAGCCGCTCACCACGTTCCCACGGACCGCCCAGCGTGGGGTCTGTGTCGCCGAAGAACGTCAGCGCCCGGCTGATGAACAGGTCGGAACTCGTCTGCCGCGACTCGCCCGTGCCCTGGCTGTAGAAGGACCAGTCGAAATACCGCTCGACCCCCGGCCAGTCCCGTGCGGCGAACTGCTGCTGGACCCAATGCGCGACGAGCGAGGTTTTGCCGACTCCGCCCCAGGCGACCAGCGTGCAGACATGCGTCGAGCCGCGTTTCGCCCAGGCGTCATCCAGCTCGGCCAGCCACGGCTCGCGACCAAACAGCTTGTCCGGCGCGTGCCGCAGAATCCGGCTGGGAGCGATCTCACGGTCTCGAACTTCGATCGGACCCGGAAAGTCGGGCGCTGTTGCAGAGGCCGGGTCAGGCTCAGGATGCGGGAACAATTCCGTGACTCGATCGCGCACGTATTCATAGCCAGGCTCATCCTTGCTCTGCGGTTTGACGAACGACGTGTGGGAACCATGAACCGGTTTGATGCGCGAACTTGGCAGGTTGAGCCCGGCACTCAGCCGATCCACGGCCAGGTCGGACCCCGCTTTGACGGCCCACGTGGGAATGTGCAGTTTGCCGGATTCCGGCGTGTCTCCCACGGACACGTGATCTAGAAATGTCTGATTGAGCCTGGTGACGAATTTTCCGTGTGGCTTGAGCGCTCGGAAGTCGCTCGACAGCCTGTCCATGAAGGGCAGCACGAGTTGTGAACCAGCCTGCGGAACAGCCATCAGGATCAGACCGGCGATTCGCTCCAGAACCGGAAGTTGATTCGAGTCAATCAGATGTTTGGCGACCGCTTTGCACAGCAGTCCGCCCATGCTGTGCCCGATCAGCAGGATCGAGTCGTACGTGTGATTGTCACGCAGTTCGCTGGCGAAGATTTCGGCTTCGTCTTCCAGTTCGATCGACTTCCAGAATATCAGCCGACGAAACAGCGTCCGGTATTCGTAGAGCCCGACATCGACGTGCGGAAACTCTTCGAAAATGAACTGGGGGAAGCAGCCCCAGGTGCCGTATCGCTGTCCGCCAAGTCCATGCACAAACACAACGAGGTTTCGGTTGCCCCGATTCTCGCGTCGGTGAATAACGAGCGCCTGATCACCGAACGAAGCAGCCGAATCCGGAACACTGAATTGTGACTGGTCGAAGAATTTCATCTCGGCACTGAATCTCGGTTTGATAGTCCACTGCTGGCATCTGCCCGGACGTGCATGACTGGAACAGTCTGCCAGGAAGCGTCCACGAAAAACAGCGAGGCAGACTGGCCGGCCGCGGCATTTAAAGGTCTTTCAGCAAATCGCGCGGGGTGGCGCCGGTTGATTTGCCGCGAGTTTGCATTGCCCGGGCGGCGACGGTTGCTGTGCAACCGGCGTGGCGAAGCCACCGAGCCGCGAAGTGGCGGTAGCATTCAGGCGCTGGAGTCGGTCCGCGTTGAGATGGCCAGACGTGAGACGGTTTACACGCCGTGCCGCATGACTTGTCGCTCACGAAGTGGCCGCTACTCTAGGCCGCTTCCACGCGGATGGAATTGAATCCGCGCAGCTCTTCAGAGGGACAGTCAGACATGCGCGACTTTGAGTATGAAGCCCCCACCTCGCTGGCAGACGCGATTGACCTGCTGGCTCAGAACAATGGCAGTGCCCGACCACTCGCGGGTGGAACCGACCTGATTGACCATGTCCGCATGGGCCGGCTGACGCCGGACCTGATCGTCGACATCAAGAAGATCGGTGAACTCAACGTGCTGGAGCTGAACGGCGATGGTCTGCGGCTTGGATCGGCCGTGCCATGCTGTCGTGTCATTGAATGTGCCGAGACGTCGCAGCAGTACGCTGCTCTGGCAGACAGCGGCAAGATCATCGGCGGTATTCAGATTCAGAGTCGGGCGAGTTTTGGCGGTAACATCTGCAATTCCGGACCAGCGGCTGATTCGACGCCATCGATCATCGTGCTGGAGGGTGCCTGTGTGATCGCCGGCCCGGACGGAACCCGGGAAGTCCCCGCCGAGTACTTCTGCACCGGTCCAGGCAAAAACGTGCTCAAGGCAGGTGAACTGCTCGTCGAGATCAAGTTTCCGGCCCGGCCAGCGAACAGCGGGTCGCACTACCGCCGCTTCATTCCCCGCAACGAGATGGACATTGCCGTCGTCGGCGTCGGAGTTGCGGTCACTCTTGATGATTCAAAAGAGAACTTCGTTTCGGCCAGAATCGCTCTGGGAGCGGTCGGTCCGACACCGCTGTTCGCCGAAGCGGCGGGTGAGGCGCTCGCCGGGCAGCCGGTTAATGACGAATCGATCGCACAGGCGGCAGCGGCAGCTCGTGAAATCGCGACTCCAATTACAGACATGCGCGGCACGGCTGAATATCGAGATCACCTGGTCGGCGTGCTGACCGAGCGTGTCGTCAAGGCGGCCGTCGCTCGAGCCCGCGGTGAAGAACTGATTCATAAGCCCGGATTCTGAGACGTCAGACTCCGTTGAAACCGAAACACCCGATCCGGTGCGACCCAGGGAGCCTTTCATGGCAAAAACGCGAATCGTCACAACCACAATCAACGGCGACACTCATGAGTTTCTGTGTCAGCCACGGCAGACACTGCTGGAAGTGCTGCGCGATACGCTCGACCTGACGGGCACGAAGGAAGGTTGCTCCAACGGCAATTGCGGAGCCTGCACGGTGATCATGGATGGTCGCCCGGTCGACAGTTGCCTTGTGCTGGCTGTTGAAACCGAAGGTGCCCAGCTCAAGACGATTGAAGGTGTCGCGTGCGGGACGCACCTGGACGAAGTGCAGCAGTGCTTTCTCGAAGGCGCCGCCCTGCAATGCGGCATCTGTACCCCGGGTTTCATCATGCAGTCACAGGCGTTGCTTGAAAGCAACCCGAATCCTGCCGAAGAGGACATCCGCTTCTACCTGGCGGGAAACCTGTGTCGCTGCACGGGCTACGACAAGATTGTCCGGTCCGTCCAGGCGGCCGCCGAGAAGCGTCAGGCTGCCAATGTGTAGCAGGTGTCGTTTTTTTGTGATTTCTGGCCGTTTTACGGTAAGAAAAGGCCTGTACCCGTTTTCGGGTCTCTGATAATTTCCGCCGCTTCTGACGGAACGCACGGTGAACATGGCACGGAGGCCATATATGACGGTTCAGCACAAGCCGGGTATTGAAGTTCAAATTCGCTGGTTGATTCGACGCGACATGGCTGACGTGCTCAGGATCGAGCAGGAAAGCTTTGAGTTTCCCTGGACGGAAGAAGACTTCCTGGGATGCCTGCGCCAGCGCAACTGCATCGGCATGGTCGCCGAGCACGATCAGCAGATCGTGGGCTTTATGGTCTACGAACTGCACAAGTCCCGCTTGAGCATTCTGAATTTCGCGGTCGCTTCCGAAGCCCGGCGCCAGCAGGTCGGCGCCCAGATGGCACAGAAGCTGATCGATAAACTCTCACAGCAGCGTCGCAACGAAGTGATGCTCGAAGTGCGTGAGACGAATCTCGACGCCCAGCTCTTCTTCAGTCAAAACGGATTCCACGCGGTCTCGATTCTGCGGAACCATTACGACGACACGACCGAAGACGCGTATGTGATGCGCTATCGGCTGCATGAAGAAGACGAAGTGCTGGTGCCGTCGCAGTACCGGAACCGCATCTCGGAATACGACGACGGTTTCGGCGAAGAAGACGAGCGCCGCGCCGCGTAACGATGCGTGCGGAACCGGGCCTGAACTGATTGCGGGCACTCCGTATATTCTGGCCTTCGTAGTTCCGCGTCCGGGCCAATTACGTCGTAGCCGAACTCGCAAGAGTTTGGTTTTTCCCGTGTTTGCGCTGGCTGGCCAAAGTCTTGCGACTTCGCCTACCTGGAGTAACGGTCAGCAGGCGGCTTGCCGTAACGGTTTTCTCTCATCATGATCGGTCTCGTTGTGCCGCAGCGATTTCAGCTCGGCGTAACGGACCCGAACCAGGAGAAAACCGTTGACCGTTTCACGCCGAGATTTTCTGGCTGCTTCGTTAGCGACAGGTGCTGTGGCCACCACTCAGATGGAAGTGGTTGCGGACACGCCGAAGCCCCTGCAGTCACAGTTCAGCTACTGCTTCAACACCAGCACGATTCGTGGCCAGAAGCTCAAGCTGGTCGATGAAATCGAGATCGTGTCCAAAGCTGGTTACACGGGCATTGAACCGTGGATGCGTGAGATCGAGGCTTACATAAAAGACGGAGGCAGCCTGAAGGATCTGAAGAAACGTCTCGACGATCACGGGCTACAGGTGGAAAGCGCCATCGGGTTTGCTCAGTGGATCGTGGATGATGAAGAGAAACGCAAAGCCGGTCTCGAACAGGCGAAACATGACATGGACCTGCTCGCTCAGATCGGTGGGACGCACATTGCCGCGCCGCCGGTCGGTGCACATCGTGGCTCCGGCTCCGTCGATCTGTTCCAGGCCGCCGAGCGTTACCGGGCACTGCTGGAAGTCGGAGCGAAAATCGGCGTGATTCCACAGGTCGAGGTGTGGGGGTTCTCAGACAACCTGTCACGGCTGGGCGAATCCGTGTTCGTTGCGATCGAGGCCGGGCATCCGGATGCCTGTCTGCTGCCGGACGTGTATCACGTCTTTAAAGGAGGCTCTGATTTTGCCGGGCTGGGAATGGTCGCGGGCTCGGCAATCCACTGCTTCCACGTGAACGATTACCCCGCCGATCCGCCGCGCGACACGATCGCCGACAAGGATCGTGTCTATCCGGGCGACGGAATCGCTCCCTTGGACGACATCCTGCAGACCATCGCCGCAACCGGTTGCCGGGCCGCTCTTTCGCTTGAGCTGTTCAATCCCGGCTATTGGGAGCAGGACGCTTTTGAGGTCGCGAAGACCGGTCTGGAAAAGACCAAAGACGCCGTAGCGAAGGCATTCTCGTAGCACGACGCTTTCGCAGGTTGCCGCGTTCGTAGTAACCGCATTTATGCGGTTGTTCTGGGGCGGTGATCGCGCAATGTCCGTCGGTTGTCGATAAGCCAAACAAACACCAGCGCCGAAAGAGCCGGATAAATCCGGCTACTACGAACGAGTATCAACTGAACTCGGATGTTACGGGAGCGTGTCCAGTGCCTGGCGCATGTCCGCGACCAAGTCTTCCGGATTCTCTATGCCCACGGACACTCGGATGGTGTTGTCCGTGATGCCGGCCTCGGCGCGGGCTGCGGCGGACATCGACGCGTGACTCATTGTCAGCGGGTACTCGATCAGCGACTCGACTCCGCCCAGTGATTCGCCCAGGTGATACAACTGCAGCGACTTGAAGATGTGCTCGGCAGCGGGACGTCCACCGTTGATTTCAAAGCTCAGCATCGCACCGGGTCCGGACTGCTGCTTCTGACCGAGTTCGTACTGCGGGTGGCTCGTCAGGCCCGGGTAGTTGACAACCTCGACCGCCGCGTGTTCGTCCAGCATCGTCGCGAGCGCCATGGCTCCTCGCTGATGTGCTTCCATACGCGGACCGAGCGTCTTGATGCCACGCAGGACCAGCCATGCATCGAAGGGTGAATTACTCAGGCCCAGCGCGTTCACCATGTAGCTGACTCGTTCGGCATTCTCTTCGTCGCGAGTGACGACGCAGCCGCCGACGACGTCCGAATGTCCGTTGAGATACTTCGTTGTCGAGTGCATCACGATATCAACGCCCAGTTCGAACGGTCGCTGCAGATACGGCGACAGGAACGTGTTGTCCGCGATCGTGATGGCTCCGGCTTCCCGGGCGATCTCGACGGTTGCCGCGATGTCGACGAGACGCAGAATCGGGTTGCTGGGAGTCTCGATCCAGATGCCCTTCGTGTTCGGTCGCACCGCGTCGCGAGTATTGGCCGGGTCGCTCATCTTCACGAACGAGAATTCGAAGCCCATCGGTCCATAGACGTCGTGGAACAGCCTGTAGGTCCCGCCGTAGATGTCGTCTCCGCAGATGATGTGGTCACCCGGCTTGAACAGGTGCATGCAGGCTGTGATTGCTGACATGCCGGTGCTGGTCGCGCGACAGTCGATGCCGCCTTCGAGAGCGGCGATGTTCTGCTCGAGGGCACTGCGTGTCGGGTTGCCGCTGCGGGTGTAGTCGAAGCCACGGTTGTTCTCGGGATCGTCCCAGTAAAACGTTGACGTGGGATAGATGGGCGTGGTGACGCTGTTCCAGGTCGAATCCTGATAAACACCCGTGTGGATGCAACGGGACTCGAACCTGAGGCTGCTCGGATCGATCACTACAGAGACTCCGATTGTGCGGGTCGTGGAAGAAGTCGGAAAAATACAGGAGAGTGAGGGAGACTGGTACCGCCAGGTTCGGCCCGCAACGGGCGGATTCGTAGAGCTGTCTCGAATTCCGGACGGATCCGGGATTCTGCACACGACCGCGCGCCTGTCGGCCGATTGTCATTTATCTTCCAGATGAGGTTTTTGCACATAGCGGCCGGCCGGTGAGTGGACACGCAGGCATTGGGCTTGCGGTTAAACATTTGGCAGGCAGCGAGTAAACTGGCGGTCGGGACGTTCCGCCTCGCCCCACTTCACGCGTTACTTAACCGAGGAATTGTTGTGGCTATTGCTGCTACTGAGACCAAAAAACAGACACAGACGATCAACGGTGCCGACATTCTGGTCGAGTCACTGATTCGCAACGGTAGCGACCTGATCTTCGCGTATCCCGGTGGAGCAAGCATGCCGCTGCACCAGGCTCTGCGAGGTAAACGTGATCGAATTCGTACGGTTTTGCCGCGACATGAACAGGGCGGCGGGTTTGCAGCTCAGGGTATTTCACGTACGACGGACGAGGTCGGCCTGTGCATGGCCACCAGCGGACCGGGGGCGACCAATCTGGTCACTTCGATTGCCGACGCCAAACTGGACAGCATCCCGCTGATCGCGATCACTGGCCAGGTTCCCCAGGCGGTCATAGGGACGGATGCGTTTCAGGAAACGCCGATCATCGAGATCTGTCGGGGAATCACGAAACATTCAGTGATGATCACGGCGGATGACTGGGCCGATCCGGAATCCGTACGCAGGACGCTGCACGCGATCCCGCGAATCGTGAAGGAGGCGTATTTCGTCGCGAAGACCGGTCGCCCTGGACCAGTGCTGATCGACTTTCCAAAGAACATTCAACTGGCGACGCTGGACGAAGAGCCGGACTACGATCCGCCAATGCGGCTGCCTGGCTACAGACCGCTGCATCGCAAAGCCGTGCCCGAACAGGTTCGCCAGGTCATCGCCGCCATCCGTCGATCGAAGCGACCGATTCTGTACATCGGCGGCGGTGTGATCAATTCGGGAGCGTCCGAGGATCTGACGGCGTTTGCACTGAAGACGGGCATTCCCGTCACAACAACTGTGATGGGGCTTGGTGCTTTTCCCGGCGATCACGAACAGTGTCTGCACATGCTTGGAATGCATGGAACCTATGCCGCCAACAAGGCCGTCAACGAGGCTGATCTGTTGCTGGCTCTGGGAGTGCGATTCGACGACCGCGTGACGGGCAAACTTGACGAGTTCGCCGCCCACGGAAAGATTGTCCACGTCGATATCGACGCTTCTGAGATCCACAAGAATAAGGAAGCTCACATTCCCGTCGTTGCGGATGTGGGTGAGTTCCTGCAGTCGCTCAATGCCGCACTCTCGGAGGACGACCGTCCCGACATCGAAGAATGGACGGCCCTGGTTACCGAGTGGAAGACGAAGCACCCGCTGTCGTACCTGCAGACCGACGACTGGATCCTGCAGCAGTATGCCATCGATGAATTGTGGAATCAGACAAAGGACCAGGACGCGTTCGTGTCGGTCGGCGTGGGCCAGCATCAGATGTGGGCGGCTCAGTACTACAAGTTTCGCCAGCCCAAACGCTGGCTCAGTAGTTCGGGGCTGGGGACCATGGGATTCGGTTTGCCCGCGGCAATGGGAGTCGCGGCGGCTCATCCTGGCAGTCTGGTCATCGACATCGACGGCGATGGCTCGTTCCAGATGAATATTCAGGAACTGGCCACACTGCATTGCGAGAAGCTGCCGGTCAAAATTCTGCTGTTGAACAATCAGCACCTGGGCATGGTGGTGCAGTGGGAAGATCGCTTCATGGACGGCAAGCGGGCTCACACGTACCTCGGTCCAGTGGATCACCCCGAATGGCTCGGCGATGGTGATGGTTCGATTGGCGACACGTATCCCGACTTTGTGAAAATCGCCGATGGGTACGGAGTCCGCAGTGCTCAAGTGCGAAAGAAAGCGGACTACCCGGCCGCAGTGGCAGAGATGATCAACCACGACGGTCCGTATCTGCTGGACGTCATTTGTCCGTACCAGGAACACGTCCTGCCAATGATCCCCGGTGGGAAATCCGTGCGGGATATCATTCTGGAATAGTCCGTGAACGTGCTCCGGGGATGCGACTCGTCCGGGCATTTCTGCCGGGTGCGTATGCGTCATTTCAGACGCACGAATTCCCGATGCGGAGAAGATCACATGGCGGGTTGCGACGAAGGCTACATCTGCGACGTGTGCGGCAAACCGGTCGACGAAATGATCGACAGTGATCTGTACCTGCGATACATCCTTGGTCTTGTCCAGGAAGCAGTGCTTACTCAGGAACCCGAACGGCACATTCGCTGCAATCCCGTGCAGGCTCAGTTCATTGTGCATGCGGACTTCGAGCCAGTCACCGTCGAGGGTCCGTTCGACAAGAATGAACTCGATGACGACGACGTTCGACGGCAGGAGGAACTCATCACCCGCGGCTGGTCACGGCTTGTCGAGGTAATCGGTTCCGGCCTTCCGGTTTCTCAGTATCCATTGGCGAATGCCTGATCGCCGCTGACATCATCAATCAGATCGATCGCGAGATCGCACGCCACAAAGGCGTTTTGTCTCAACAGGCCGTGGCCGAATATGAAACGGCCCTGGCGGCCTATCAGGCGATCCTCCGGAAAGCGTCTGCATCAGGGCGTTGAATGACTGGCAATGGCAAGCCTGCGGGCAGCAGGTGTGCCCTTTGCTACAGAAGCTTCTCCAGGTAGTCGCGCGAGCGATTGATCTCGGCAGTCACTTCGGCAGCCGACGGCAGAATCGAAATGCCGCGCGGAACGGGATGCATGAAGATCTCCGTCCACCCTGAGTAGTTGATCTCCTTGAGTGCGGCCAGCAGCGGTCCGAAGTCCAGATCACCGCGACCGGGCATCTGCAGCAGTTCCTGCTCTTTGGGCAACTTCACGTGACAGCCCATCCCGTGCTGCCATGCATAGAACATGGCAATCGAATCTCCAAGATCACGAATAAGATCACTGAGCAATCTTGAATCCTGAGGCAGGTGGTAAGGGGCAAACGCGATGCCAAGGTGTTTGGACGGTCGCAACTCTGCCAGGTACTTCAGCGAGTCTGGTGATTCGATCAGATTGCTGCCGTGATTCTCGATCGCAATTGTGACGCCAGTTTCTTCAGCGACGGCGAGATGCGGTTTCAGTTGCTCGATGAACGCCGCGACCGCCGTTTTCAGTGCCGTGCCCTTCAGTCCTTTCGGACCTCGTCCGCCGCAGACAATCGTTTGACAACCAAACCGCTGCGCCAGCCGCATTTCGTTCTGCAGACCGAACGGTCCGAGTTTGTATTGAGTGATGCAGCCCAGAGTGATGTCGTGCTGCTTCAACATGGCGGCGAACTTTTCTTCGCCCAGGTCCGCAAGCTGCTCGCGCTGATTGCCGTGCACTTTGGGCCAGATGTCGACGGTCGTCGCTCCGGTCTTTCGTACTTCGGGGAAGATCTCACCAACGTACTGATAGCCGTACATGCAGGCGCCGAGGATGTATTTCAGTTGAAACTCTGTTGACTCAGCGCCGCTCAAATATTGCGGAACAGCACTTCCGGCCAGCGCCGCTGTCGTCGCCGTGCAGAATCCACGGCGGGAAATCAACTGGTTATCCATCTGAGTCTCCTGTTGTGCAGTCACAAGGATTGATGTTCAAAGTCAGGAACGAATTCACTACCAGAGTTCCCGTGTTGCAATCCGAGCCCCTTCGGCCAGATTGGCGAACTTGGCCCAGACGATACTGGGGTGAATCTCCTGCTCGGTCGCGGCAAACGATGCGAACCCGCAATCACTACCACCTATCACGTTCTCTTTGCCCACAACGCTGGCAAACCGAACCAGACGCTGAGCAACCAGTTCGGGGTGTTCCACCAATGGAGTGGAGTGGGAGATAACACCGGGCACGATGGTCTTTCCCTCGGGAAGACTGACGTTCTCCCAGACCTTCCATTCATGCTCGTGCCGCGGATTGCCTGCCTCGAAAAGATAAGCTCCCGCGTCAACTTTCAGCATGATGTCGACGATATCGGCAAGATTCATTTCGTGCACACGGGGACCGATGTTGATGCCGTAACAGGTATGAAAGCGCACCCGGTCCGTGGGCAGGCCCTTCAACGCATGATTCAACGCCTCGACCCGAATCTCGGCCCATGTACGGCAATCTTTGAGCGACAGCTCCGGTCGCGAGATGTAATACGTAAGCAGTCGTGGATCGTCGATCTGCAGGATCAGACCGGCATCGACAATCGTCTTGTATTCGTGATGCATCGCGTCGGCGATCGCGTACAGATAAGCCTCATCGCTGTCATAGAATCCATTCCCCTGCTGGCCTTCCACGTCCGACGGCGAAACAGCCGTCATGAACGCTTCGTCGACATTGTGGTGTGCCGCAGCGGCTTTGACGTTTTCGATTTCCCGCTGCAGGGTCTCGTGGCCGACATAGGTCACAGGCCCGGTGCAGATGAGTTTGACCGGTTGAGCAATCAGCCCTTCGCGCGCCTTACGATGTGCGTCGTAGAACTCGGGGAACGCGAGCGTCTCACGGGAGTCGACCCACAGGTCTTCCCCTTGCTCCTCTCGTGGCGAGAATCCCTCTAAACGCTCCGCAATGTAAGTGAGGAAACTGGACTTGCCCTGCTCACCATCACAGACGATGTCGATGCCGGCATTGACCTGGTCAGCCACGATGTCGTCAACGGCCTGGCGAGTCGAGGCCTCGAATTCGTCGCGGTCAAAGTCTTCGCCGCGTTCTTTTGCGAAGAGCAATTTCAACTGGTCAACCGGTCGAGCCAGGCTGCCGACGTGCGTGGTTAGAAGTCGATCCGTACTGCGTCGCATCGTGTACTCCGTGACTGGCCCAAAGGACGTTCAACTCGAAGATTTCGACTGCCCTGCCTTCGATAGCAGTCGCTGGATCTCGACTTCCAGTCTGGCTGCTTTTTCAGTCGCTTCATCAACGGGTAGACCAGCTTTGACTCCCGGTCGCTTGTGACCGACTTCGCTCAACCAGGCGTCATGCAGCAGCATCGTTCGTAGTGTGATGAGCTTGAGCAGTTCCGAATTCGGTTCATGTCTTGACTCGATGCCCCATGCCTGCAGAATCGCCTGTCCCATTAATTGCTGTCCCACGAGGTTGGGATGAATTCCGTCCGGAGACAGTGTGAACGTCCCGTCCTTCTTACGCTTCTCTGATACGTACTTGGTAATTGGTGTGTGCAGGTCGATCACCATCTCGACCCGTTCAGACTGCTGCATGATCCACTGTGCATATCGCTTCAGGACATCGTCGTAGCCTTCATACATGGCGAACCATGCATACTTCTGTTCACCGGCCGGCTTGAGCTTGCCCGTGCCTTTCAGTGGAACGGGATCGAAGGGCGGAGGCGTCATTAATACGAGCTGTGCCTGCGTCGCATGCACCTTTTCGATCAGGCGATTGACACCAGCCTGATACGCCTTGAAACGCTCTTCACCAAACGGGTAGTAGATGCCGTCATTCATTCCATAACAGGCGACAACAACATCCGGTTTGAGTTTCGCAAGGGCCCGATCCAGTCGTTCATGCACATCGGGTCGCGGGAACGGATGGTCCGGCTCCGAGAGTCCACTGCAGGTTTCGCTGCTCAATCCGATCCCAATGATCTCGGGGAGCGGATCGACGCCCTGCAGTCGAAGCTGCGTCTCAATCCATGCCACGTAATGACCTGCATGCGTAATCGAATCGCCAAGAAACAGAATCCGCTTCGCCTGCAGCGGAAAGCTCGTGTCTGCCGCTCGAACCGGACTGCTGAACAGCAGCGTGACAAGCAGCAGCAGCCAGCCGGACTTGCGAAATCGTGCTTCAGTTCTTGAGCGTGACATGTCGTCCTCTCAGGATGCGGTTTGTTCTCTCACGGGAGAGCAGGATCGTGCTTCACTGTGCCCAATCACATTGGTTGAATCGCATCCTGGCCCACGATGCCGCCGTATGCCATTGAGTACTCGTTCCACGTTCTTGCCACGTCGCAAAGGCCGTTCAGTGGCTGACGTTCCACGCGACCGATACGCTCCCATTCGATTTGACATCCTGCACTTCGGCCGATCTTTGGAGACACGTCATGCTCTCCCGCTCACCATTCTCACGCGTCCTGCGGCATGTGCTGCCAACGTCGCTGTTAGTCGCGGTCTTCGCGTCCATCGCCGCCGCCGAGGACTGGGGCCAGTTCCGCGGCCCCAATGCGACGGGCATCGCTGCCGAGAGTACTCATCCGCCCATTTCGTTCTCCACCGAGGAAAACGTGAAGTGGTCGATCAAGCTGGGTAAGGGCGTTGCCTGTCCAGTTGTGGCCGACCGTCGGGTCTTCACGACCGCGATGACCGAAGACGGACGTTTTGCCGTCTTCGCGTTCGATGCGGCGTCCGGCCAGCAGCTTTGGAAACAGGAGTATGAAGCTGGGGACCTGCCTGAGATCACGCCTCCGAATGAACACGCGTCATCGACGCCGGCCGCTGATGGCGAACGTGTATACGTCCACTTCAGCACGATCGGTCTGCTGGCTCTGGATGCGACGAATGGCTCGCTGGTGTGGAAGCATCCGCTGCCCATGCCGTTCTATCTGATGGGCTGGGGAGCTGCGAATTCTCCGATCGTTCACGGCGACCTGGTCATCTTCAATCTGGACGACGATCTGTCTTCCTATCTGATTGCTCTTGATAAGCGAACAGGCAAAGTCGTCTGGCAGACGCCGCGACCAGAGATGCTGGGCGGCTACGCCGTTCCAGTCATGTGTACGGCGGGCGGGCGAACGGATGTCGTCGTGGCGGGTAGTGGCAAGCTGAAAGGTTACGACCCGAAGACCGGCAAAGAACTTTGGGCATGCCACTCACTGCTACGCACGATCATGACGACACCAGTCGTGCAGGGTGAGCACATTTATCTGTCATTGCAGAGCTACGGCGATACAAGCCGCGTCCTTAGATTCGCATTGCTGCAGTGGCGTGACACGAATCAGGACGGCAAGCTTGCAAGAGGCGAACTTGAAGACGCTTTTCACGGAAAATTCGACAGGGGTGATGCGAACAAGGACGGGTTCCTGATTGACGACGAAATCGATGCGGCCTTCCAGGCTCCAACCAACATGGTTGGTGGCGGAAACATTATTCAGTCGATCCGTGGTGGCGGTTCCGGAAACGTTACCAAAACTCATATGGCCTGGAATCTGGACGACAAATCCCCTTCCAACATCGCGTCTCCGTTGGCGTACGATGGCCGGCTGCTCCTGGTCAAGAAGGGCGGCATATCGGCAGCGTTCGATCTCAAAGACGGAAGTAAGGTGTGGACGAAAAAGCGAATCAACAACTTTGGAAACTACTATGCCTCACCCGTCGCTGCTGGCGATCGTATTTATGTCCCTGGTGAGAATGGCTACATCATGACCTTGAAAGCCGGTCCGCAGTTGGAAGTGCTTTCCAAGAACGATGTTGGAGACAGCCTGGTCGCCACACCGGCCATTGCTGACAACCGTATTTATGTGCGTACCTTGAATTCACTGTACTGCTTCGCGAACGACGGGGAGTGATGCCGTCCCGGCTGCACTCCTTCATGAGTTGAGCGGACCCGAAAAGACGAGACAAAGGTGATTGCCATGATCTCACGTATCGCTGCGATGCTGCCGTTGATCACCGTCCTGCTTTCTCACAGCGTGACGGCTGCCGAACGGATTGATGTCGTCATCGGACAGGACGCACCTCAACTTGAGCAGGTCGCTGCTCGGGATCTGGCGAAACAACTGCCTTCGTTGTTTCACGATGTGACTGCCGCGGTCACCGAGACGCGGCCCGCAGATTCGAAGCACACAATTCTGGTCGGCAGCCCGGATACGAATCCTCTCGTCAAACACTCAGTGGGTGACCTGTGGCCGACCGGCGACCAGACGATTGTCATTCGCAGCCGCAAGGATGGTGCGCTCGTCATCGGCGGCGGCAGTCCGGCGGCTACGTTCTGGGCTGTGCATGAATTTGGTTATCTGAATGGAATTCGTCACACGCTCAGCCACGACATTCTTCCACTCAGTAAAGCACCGCTAAAACTGAGTGGCTACGGTGTCGCGGCGAAACCGGTTCTTCGTGATCGGCGGTTTCAGGTCTTCAGTCCCGAACTGATCGGACTGCAATCGTGGGAACCTGCGGCTCAGACTCGACTGCTGAATCAACTGGCGAAGCTGAAGTTCAATGGAGTCGTGATCGAGGTCGCCCCCTGGCAACCGTTTGTGTCCTACGAACTAGCTGGCGTGAAGAAGCAGACGGCGACGATGTTGTCCGGTGAGACGTTCGCCATTGATGGCGACACCGTCGGCAAGAAGGCGTTTGATCCGTCGTTCCGTCAGTTTGAAAACACACACGTCAGCGCCCGGTTGAAGACCACCGAGGAGCGGACTGCGGCAGGGGTCACGTACCTGAAAGACTTGATGGTCACTGCACGCGGCCTGGGGATGACTGTGACGCTGCGGATTGAACAAGCCGAAGCGCCGCGCGAGTTCAAGTCCGTCCTGCTGGGTGCTGTGTCACGCACGAGATGGCACAAGCTGACTGTTGCACCCGCGGCCGAACTGAAGACCTGGGACAAAGCCTGGTCTGAACTGTTTCGAGTTCGTCGAGACGCGTATCTGAAGACGTATCCCGACATCGACCGGATGGCGTGGACTGATCCTGATGAAGAGAAGTCCAAATCCAGTGGACATGATGTCGTGTACACGATCGCCCGACGCTCAGTAAGCGGGCTGCGGACACATTTGCGGCCAGTTGATCCTGGGCCTGGTGCTCTGGTCCTGATTCCAAAGCCTGGAAACGACCGCGACTTAGTACTGTACCTTTCCAGGCCGAGCGCTGGAGTATTACCACAGACCTCACTGGCGGGTCTGGCCCTACAGGTGAGCCGGTTAAGGGAACTCGGATGGCAAAGTTTTACGACGTGCCCCGTCGGCCTTGCGGAGATGGATTCGTCTGTGCTGTTTCTTGCCCGCGCCGGGTGGGACAACGACATGACGCCCCGACGTGCTCACGACGCCTTGTGGGCGGACACAACCGGCAACATGGCCGCGTCCGATCGGCTGTGGACTGCCTGGCAGCACCTGGAAAAAGCGACAACATTAATTAGCCAGAACGCCTCCGGATTTGCGGCTCCCGCACCAGGCATGCTGATGAAGCATTACGTGGCGAAGCCGATTCCCGAATGGTGGGACGACGTCTCAACTCATTACACCCAGTACATGATCGAGCTGTACCGCTCTCATGGAGCGATCAATGGTGGCACAAAGTCGATGCTGTTCTACTCGGCCAAACGCGGTGAGTTTGTGCTGGAGTATCTGAGTGGTGTGAAGGCGGTGCGCGAAGCGGCCCTTGCCCGTAAAGCCGGAGATAACGAACTGGCACTCGAACATCTGGGGGCCGCCGTCGAGACGACTTACAATTGCATCAACACACTTTCCGATGTGGCCAGGAATCAAAGCGATCGGGCGGTCATCGCTGCCTTAAACAAGTACGCCTTTCGTCCGTTGATTCAGGAGCTGGAACGATTGGAAGACGCGGAATGATGGACGTTCGTAGTAACCCGACTTGTCGGGTTTGGGTTGCGTAGTCGGCTGAAGTTTGCCGAACGTGACCGCACAAGTGCGGTTACTACGAACGGGTTACCGCCTCAAGGGCATCGCCGAGTGTCCGAATTCCCTCGATCAGTGCGTCGTCCTCGATCACGAGTGGGGGGCAGACTTTGATCGACGCGCGGTTCACCTGAAACAGCATGACGCCGTGTTTGACGGACTCCCATGTCCAGTCGCGCGCCATCTCCGGGCATAACTTGCGCGTGACTGGATTCCGCACGTGAATGCCGCGCAGCAGACCGAAACCCGCGAAGTCGTCGATGTGGTCGGGGAACCGTTCCTGCAAACCTCGAATTTCAGATTCCGCGATGCGGCCTTTGCGTTCCGACTCTGCAATCAGGTCTTCTGATTCAATGACATCTAGATTGGCCAGTGCCGCAGCGCATGAAACCGGATGCGCGGCGTGAGTCGTCGTGATCTCGGCGGGCGGCAGCAGATCAAGAATCTCACCTGGCCCAAGTACTGCCGCCAGCGGCAATGTCGATGTCAGCCCTTTGCCGACACAGATCAGGTCCGAACGGACCCCGTAGTGTTCGTGAGCAAACATGCGGCCCGTGCGGGCGAACGCGGTCTGGACTTCGTCGAAGATCAGCAGCACATCGTTGGCGTCCGCCCATTTGCGGAGCGCCTGTACGTACGGCGTTGGCAGCGGGACTGCTCCCCAACCCTGCAGCGTTTCGATGAAGACTGCGCAGATGCTGTTGCCGTCGAGTCCCCGACTCGCAAGCTGACTCAGGCTGCGATTGAGGAATTCGTCCCAATCGACTTCACCGTCAGGTGTGCCGGCGATTCGCGGGAAGGGGATGTGGTGGATCGCCGTGTCCGGTGTCGCAAGCCACGGCTTGGTTGCAGACGTTCCCGACATCTGGTGTGCGCCGAGTGTCCAACCGTGATAGTCGGCCTCGTGCGTCACAACGTGGAATTTCTGATCGTTGATTCGCAGGCCGCGTTCGCGCGCGAGCCGCAACGCGCACTCAATGGCCTCTGACCCGACCGTCCAGAAGTAAACTTTGTCGCAATGATCGGGGGCGATGTCGACCAGTCGCTGAGCCAGTTCGATGCGAATGTCTGACACGAAACTGAACTGAGCCATGAGTCCGCCGCCCTGAACGTGACGCGCAACGGCTTCGCGGATCGCCGGATGTCCATGGCCGGTATTGGTCATCACGGCCGTGGACGTGAAGTCGATCCATTGATTTCCGGCTCGGTCACGCACGGTAAATCCCTCCGCCGTGTCCCAGATGACTGGGGCCTGATAACAATTCACGTCGGGAAACAGTCGCGCGGCATTCCGCAGAGCCTCAAGTGTCTGCGGGGCAGGCAGGGGAGTCTGGATGCGCCGGTACTTCGTACTGATGTCGGGCGTTTCCTCGGGCTCTCGCAGAAACGTGTTGGTCAAGACGGGGGCAGATGTCGGTAGCATGATTCCGCTCGGTTAAGGAGTTTGCGAGAAAGTGTCGGAGTCACGCGCCGCGGGCGAAAATGCAGACGACCGGTACTGGCCGTTCCAGCCGGCGTGTGTGCTGAACGCACGCATTAAATATCGTGACACCTGTGCGGATGTAAATCCGACGCTCTTGCCAGGATGCCGACTCCTGGAGACATTGGACACCACACAGGCTGCGTTTGCGGTAAATCACTCGCACGATTGTCACAGGTCGCTGTGGGGTGGTGACGTTTTTGCGGACAGTGCGTTCTCTTATTCTGGTTGGTTGATGAGAGATTCGAACTGGGCAGGTTTGAGGTATTCGATGCTGGAGTGTTTTCTTTCGAAGTTGTAGTAGC